>JACKZZ010011681.1_pt1 | contig 16146 bp, 7 predicted proteins | sample 8027871 | NCBI WGS metagenome assembly JACKZZ01 (sample SAMN15724774, study PRJNA655200) | protist metagenome | isolation source: fluorescence activated cell sorting (FACS) single amplified genomes of... | place: USA: West Boothbay Harbor, Gulf of Maine | collected 2000-07-19
ATAAGATTGCAGCTGCTTCGAAAAATAAAGCTACGGCTAGTTCTAGTTCAGCTGTAGGGGCGAAAAGGGAAGAAAGTACAGAGCTTTGGGAGGATGATGAACAAGAAAAGCAGTTTCCGCAATCTCCGGTTCGTGTAACGCGGAGAGGGCGCGTCAATTCACCCGCGAAACTCAACGCAACAACTTTGAAGGCGGAAGAGATTTTCGGAGAACAGGCAAGATCGCAGGAAGATCTTCAGGAAGCCTACGACTGTGATAGAGTCGGGGACGCAAGAAGGGGAAAAACTACATTTTCTACCGAAGTTGTAGCTGCTGCTCCGAGTTCGCTTGTAATTGAAGAGGAGCATCAGCAGGAAGGGCTTTCACGTGGTCTTCAAGGAGCACGCGCGGAGGACTTGTTCTACTCCACGGCCAAAGCCCCGGGTATGACGAGCGGGAAGAACGCTGATGTGGTGGAGGAGAAGTATTACAACACTGCGAATAAAGATCAATCCCGAACAGGCCACGGTGCTAACAACAGCCGGGAGATGACCCAAGCGCCATCAGATGTCCCATCTACAACCACTGTGCCTGTAGGAAGAGGAACCCAAGAATTTTTAAACCGCAGTACACCTAGTTCCTCAACAGTCGTTCCATTGTTTTACGGCACCGTCTCTCCGGCTGACGCTTCCTTCACTGGTGACACGGGCGGTAGTGCAGCTGCGCCGGCTGAAACTGCAGCTGTTTCTTCTTCTGCAGTGACGTCTAGTAGTGCTACTGTATTCAACGCCATAGCACCCGCCGCTACAGCAGAACACGGGCATGGCGGGCAAGGATCTTTTCCAGCGGGTTCTGCTTCGAAAACGTCGAGCCAAAGTAGTTCCATATCTACGTCGTCTTCGTCCTCCTCAAAAAAGCAACCAGATCACTCCAAATCTTTGCGTGCCAGCGCGAATTCGGACCAGCCGTGGTACTTTTCGCAGAAGATCCTGGGCGGAATGAATAGCAGTTCAAGTATTGACTCGTTGACCACAGGAGCCGTTTCGTGCGAGACAGTGGCGCAGAGTCTCTCTAGTCGACAACCGACTACGTCGCTCGTTGACACGGCGAAGAACTTGGTCGCTTCTTACGAGGTGAATGAAAATGATCAACAAAATAAACAAGCAGTACAAAAACCGGTTGACTTGCTAAACCAATCTGCAACCTACGGAACCGGCGCCATGGACTTTTTGATGACCAGCACGACGTCGCACAGCGAAAGCACGAAAGTGCCGCACTCCGCTTGCAGTTCAAATACTTTGGAGGATTCCGTCCAGCGGCATCACATGCAGCTCTCGACGGAGAGACCGAAGAAAAATGAAGAGCTTGTTCAGCATACCTCCAGCGGCCAGCAGGGCGGTGCGCACAACTTCGCGCTACAAGGCTCGCCTGTTCCCTGCTCTTCGGAGAAGACGTTTCTCGGGACAAATCAAAACACACCGGATACAGATCTAGGAGCGATGAATTTCTTCGCGGCGAATGATAGTAACGGGGCATCATGCAATTCATCAGCAGAAAAAGGAAAAACACACAATAATTTTCTGCAAGGGAGGACGCAGCAGAGTTTCAGCTCTTCCCCGGGCTTAGTGAATGTGAATATCAACTTTGACGAAGAGGAATTGCTGCACGAGCTGCAGAAGACAAAAATGAAAACCGTACCTGTGCCGGTGGTGGTAGCAGGAGGAGGTGGGGAAACCACACCAGCCACTAGTACCGCCGGGAAGAAGACAAGGACCAATACATTATCGGACATGCAGCAATGCGGAGGTACTGGCACGAAGAACTACAACCTCACCGCCTCTGGTTCAGATTCAGAAGACGTTGAGAGTCTGATCCGAAACCTGCCCCGAACGATGTGCGAGCAGGAGGATGATTTTGAACCATCGGAAAGCAGACTGAAAGAGGTCCTGGAACAAGACGAGATCTTGTCTGAGCCGCTTGGTCGTGATGATCAGCATTTCAACAATGCTGATGTGGGCGCAGGAGGGCAACAAGAAGCGAATGAAAATGACGGCATCCAACATGTAGTTCTTTCTTCCTCCGGAACACCGCTGGAGCAAATTCCGGAAGGAGACGAGGAAGTAGAGGAGGAGGACGCGAGGTCTGGCGGCGCTGGTGGCGGGTATCTACAAGACGTGGACGAGACAGAGGCGGCAGCTTTGGTAATGGAGGAGGAGTGCAACACCGACGTCCAAAGAAGTTGTTCTGTGGTACGGGAGAAAAGTGTTGCTTCCGACGAGCAATTGGATCTGGTCTTGAAACCGTTCGTGGAACAAAAGGAAGAGATCGGAGAGACCAGAAGTAGTTTGAGAAGCAGCGATTTTATTCCGGTGCCTCGTGCAGGAGCAGGACCCATGGTACCACTACCACCTTTGGAATCTTCGGTAACCGGCGCTGACACAGCAGCTGCGGCTGATGTTGACGATGGCCGGAGCATCGTGAATGTGCTCCAGGACGACCAGCGAGTGAACGGCGAATACGCTACTTCGCGTTTAGGAGAGTCTGCGCACGAGCTGGCTAGCGAGGAAGACGGAGGACCTCAAGAACTGCGACCCTCGTGCTGGTCTGAGGTAAGCAGTCGGCTGTTGAAAAACAACCGCTTAGCGCTGTCTCTAGACGAAACAACCTCGATTAGTGTCAGCCACGAGCGGCGTCTTCAAGCACCACAAGCAGGTCATCATTCACAGGCGCCTGTAAAACAACCCCCGCAGTTCCTTTCCGAGGAGACCGGGAGGACGATCACGAGGCGCTCACGGTCCCTCGGTAGTTCTTTCTACAGCGGGTCATCTGTCGTGAGGAGGGGAAGCAATGCCAGCTACTTGTTTCCTTCTGCGACTCTGCCTCTTGCTCGCGAGCGCAGTTTTTCTTGTAACGATAGCCGAATCGAGGTTGTGTCAGCCTCTCCCGGAGAATTCTCGGAGTCGAATCTTCTGACCCCTTTTGAACTCATCGAAGACGATTCTTTGTTTTTTGTCGACGACGCGGAAGAGGCAATTTTGCACCCATTCCCCAGAACTCTGAAATTCCGGATCCGCCGGCATCAGGAGCAGCTGCATGGTGCAAGACCTTTTTCAGAGCAGGACGGCGGGGATAGCATCCATAGTCTTCGGAGTCGCACAACAAGACGGAGTAGGCTGGTGCCCGCGAGTAAAGTCAAACCTTTGTATGACGAGTTCGGATTCGCGTCGCATTGGTTTTCATCTTCATCTCCTGACGGCGCTGGAAACAAGTCTCGTTGCGACCACCGAGATCAAGAGAGCGTCTATAGTGGCGGACGTCGAGAATTCCCTTTCCTTACACACGAGCAACAGACTCGTCGTCCCCCACGCCAGGGCCCGCAGCCTATCAGTGTAGAAGTGGATGATCAGGATCAGGAACTCGAGGACTGTCGGAATTCGTCCCAAGCCCATGTTGCACTCTTCTTGCAACACTTGCCCTCTCCCAGTCGGGGTAGTGGGACTACAAGAGCCGTCGGAGCGAATAACCACAAGACTCTCCGCCCCCGGTCCTCTTTCTTCTCAAGGAAGTGGAGCGACCGGGCCGCGAGAGTGACAGCACCTCCCCGGGGAAGTGAAACAACGAAGACATCATCTTCCAGAAATAGCTCTTTCATGATTGACCGGTCGGAATACCAGCGAATCCAAAAGATCCACGAGAGCACGGTCAAGATACAGAGATGGTGGAGTATCACACTGAAAAAAGCTGCTAGCCGCGTGGTAGCCGTGCGTATTTGTAATTCGTAGAAAATGTTGAAAGTGAAAAAAAAAACAGTATTTGATTGGCGAGTTACTGGCATCCTGCTTGTGATGAATAATTCTACCATGCATCCATGACATACTCTTTTTCTGTGAGTAGTTTAGGTTAGCGAATAGCTAGCTTTTTTCTACTCTGGCATACAGAAAAGTCTGCTCTTACACCGGGAATTTTCCCGGCTTGCGTGCTCAATCCGGCGAAGGCAAAGTGAGTTGGCTGATCTCTCAACACGCCGCTCAGCGATGGAAATGCTCCGGTGTTTTGCAGTGTGTTTTGGCGAAAGCGTATCATGGAGAAAATTGATTTTAGAACAATAGGCTTGCATCTGCTGAAGTACTTATGTTTTACTTTGCATTTGAGTTTGACTTTGAATTTGTCTTGTGGCGCTGCAACCTTTCGTTCCTTTTCGACGTGGTCGAAAAAAGGTGTAGCAAATACGTAGATTTGTCCACTGGTGACTTCTATGCAAGCGAAATGTTCACTTTTTCTCTATGATATGCCGGGAGGCAGCTGGTGCACGAAAGTCTTTTTTGGGCGACGCAGGTAGTGGAGGAAAATGAAGGAGATGGAAAATGAGAGTTCAGTACTGCTGTTGAAGCTGATTGTCATCTATGTCAGTCAGGATGAAGAGAAGAAAAACATGACAGCGAAAGCAATTTGAATCTGGTCGAAGAAGAAATCTGTGCCGGAACAAGATGTAGATCACAACAACAGGAAAAAAGTCCCATGCTGTTTTCTTTGTTTGCAAAAAGCGAGAGCAGACATACATCAAGTCAAGGAGTTGATCCATATCGCGAACAGATCCTAAGTCAAGCAATGACCGCGCGCACCAGGAAATCTACGTCATGATTTTTTCTTAAAAAAATTTTAAAATTGAAGTGCAAGAAATGCGGATCTTCTTTCCATTGCCCCCTCACAATTCAGCGGGGAGACGAACAAATTCAAAGTATCACATGATTACAGCCACAAAAGAGAAAGGCGGACTCAAATTCATTAGATCATTTTGATCATGTTGATGATGATGATACTGATCAATGTACTTGGTAGGATCTTCGTTCCGATGCTTATCCTCGAAGTGGTCGTCGCCACAAGAAACATACAGGTTCAGATTAGGAGACGAGTTTCTTTTTCCTGGTTGCAAGAACAGCAAAAGCTGAAATAAAGCCAAACCCTTGCAGTTGCAGCTCACGCTGGAAACTTGGACTTTTCATGGATGTTTTTTGTTTTGATTTTGAATTTGATTTCGTGTGTAATTGTACGGCCAAAAAGTAATCGCTATTTTTCACTGCCACTAGTTATAGTTTAAGTGTTAGCACTAGCAGATGATGTCGTGTGTTCGACGGGTTATCTCTGTTTTTGCAGTAGCTGTTTATTATTTGCAGCTTTCTCTGCTGGAGGAAATTCGTATATGGAAATTTATCACTCCGTGCAGCGCAGCCGGTGCAGGCAGCGGCAGCAACAAACCTCCGCGCTCTCCAAGCAACGGCAGCAGCAGCAGTACGAGAGCAACTAGTCCTCGCTCGCGCCGTGCTAGATCTTTCAGCAGTTCTAGCAGAGCACGAGGCGGCCCTAGCGGGTCGGCGTCCGCGAATGGAACAGAAGCAACTTTTCATCAACGAGGTCGACGTGGGTCCTCGAGAAGTTCGTGTCGAGGACAAGAAGGCTCAGTGACCGGAACCGCACGACAGGACCTCGCGAAACAACTGCGTTTTTTGGCGCGGCAGAAACGGTGCGGAGAAGAACCGACATGTTCAAACTCTGGTGTTGTAGCAAATAAAGCATCAACAGGTGGCTCGTCGTCGTCGCGCACAAGCCCCGCCGCGCAACATGTTGCGGACTCGGTAGCGGCTAGTAGCGTCGCCAGCATTCTTTCCATCGAACAAGGTGCTTCATCTATGTCTGCCGAAGTCCAGGAGAACGGGAACGCCGAAAATGAGTCTGATTCTGACCAGGACAGTGAAGTTGTGAACATTGAGCTTGATCATACGCGGCCCGAGGCTACATCACGACATGCAGCGGAAGATAAGCCCGAAGGAAATCAAGAGGAAAAGAAAGAAAAAGGACGTAGATTTTCGTTTGACGTTGGGACTGCCAGAAAAGCACTCGCAAAAGCTAAGCGCATGGCCACGAAGGAAACGCAGCGACAGCTGCGGGCACACGGCATTATTTTGCCGGATGCGTTGCTACCTGGAGGAGGTGGTCGTGCCCCGAAAAGCCAATCGGACGATTTCCGACCAGCGCCAAGGTCAGGAACGTCAACACGAAGCGGGCCGCAGCAAGTTATTTTCGGTGGCCTCTTTAATCGGAGTAAAACGACAAAAAAGGCGAAGAAGCCCGCTTCACCTCCCCCTCCGAAAGGCGATGACCCTCCCAGCAGTGACGGCGACCCAGTGGCGGGCACGCCCCTGCCTATCTTTCCGATCGTGCGCGGTAGTTTTTTGGTCAAGGACTATGTCTCAAAACGCCCGATCGCCGTGGTGACAAACGAAAACACCCGTGAAGCGCTGGAAAATCTCGAGGCGTGGAAGAAGAAGTATCTGAAACGGCAGCACGCAACCCACAAGGTCTTCTTCACGAAACGTCTGCAGCGTCTTGTGAACAAGTACTGGAACGGGAAAAACTTGGCCGCGCCGAAGTCCTTGGACTTGGCCCGGATGCTCCCGACCGTTGTGGTCGCTGACAGATACAGAGGCTCGCGGTATGCGACCAGCGGGCTGGTCACCGGAGAAGACCTATCTTTCGCGGTAAACGATATTTTAGACCAAGATGTTGTGACGGAGATGGTGTTGGAAGACGAAACAGTACTACAGTTCATCCGCGAAGAGAAAGAGAAGCAGAACTTGTTATTTCAAACCTACCAGCAGGTCGAGGACGAGAAATGGAAACTTCGGCCGCAAGCGGACGACAAATTCCGACTGAAAAACGGCGTGCACGCGTGGCGCTTTGGGACGCTCTTCGATCTGGGTTTGCCGAAGGCGAGCGATTATGTTGAAATGTCAGCGAATGAGGTGGGAGTTGCCGAACAAGCATCGCCACAGTCTTCATATGAGAGACTGCAAAGGTTGAAAAATCGGTTACGCCACCCAGTCCAACAGGCGAATGAGAGCGAGGATTATTTTTATGGTTATTCCACGGGGCTGGTAACTCTTCCAGACGTGTTTTTGGCCGCGCGGGCGACGAAGGAGCGGCAGCTTCTGAGGACTGCAACTTTGATTCCAGGAGGATCTGGTTCATCTGGAGTAGATCATCTTCAATTCCCGGTGGCAAGTGGAAGCGGAGGTGCGACCACGTCCTACGACGGCACAGCCAGTACTTATTTTGCAACTGGTGCAATAAATAACGAGGATTACTACATGTCGACGTTGAGGTCGACCTCCGCATGCAATCCAGTCCTACAGGAAGTTGCATCGTCCCGCTCGTCTCTGGTTCAAGATAAAACCATTGTCACGGAAGTGCTCGCTCTCACAACCTCCATGTCTCATCGCCACCTGTATCGAGATGCAAGCGAAGATACTAATCACGAGCTTGCTCCCGCCATTGCCAGCACTGACCCGCTTTCCTACGAGGGAATCTTTCACACGAAACTCTGCAACTGGCTGCATCACTTACTCGTGACCGGGTGGATATTCGTTCCCGATCCCGGGGATGAAAATAACCGGCCGGTTAAACAGTGGCATCCGTTCCTCCTCGCCGTTCAAGCGCTTTTCCAAACGGACGAGGAGACCCGGCGATTTCAGGGCGGCGACCGACAGATGCTGCGCGAACCGTGGTTGGATGATGATGGGAACCTCGACGTGGGTATGTACTTCCCTCCTGCGCACAGAAGGCTTTTGGAGCAGATGTGGGAAAATTTGGATCAGATGGTGTACACGTTCAACTTTCCCAAGCTGGCGAGGAGCTTTGTAGTGGACGAGGAAACATATCACACTGTGCTTTTGAAGACGTCGGAAGCCGCTTCAACAGCTACTGAAGATCATGTCGTTGTTGCCGAGAAAAATGTTGGCTCTCTGTTGCGAAGATATCAGCTGCACGTTGACGTTGGTCAGCAAGGCGTAGAAAAAAGCGAAAAACCACCAGAAGCTGCAGATGAAGCACGTACAAGAAGAACTCTAGCACTAGCTGAGCAAGAAGTAACCGACGACGACGTCTGCCCTCTTGTCTTGTACGGCACCAGCATGGGCGAAATGGACCGCTTTAAAGGAGAATTGCAGGAGACGAGCAGGAGCTGTGATGCAGTAGCCGGCGCTTCCACTCTCCATTTTGGAGGTGATTATGCTGCTGCAACAACGACTACCTCTACCGGCGGAACAACAGGAAGTAGCGGAGCAGCCCCCACCGTGGACTTGATAGAGCCGTTGCGGGGAGCTTACTTCCGCAACTCCGTTTCGCTTTCGACATCAGGTGCAGCTCGGACTGCCGGAGAAAGCCCTGCTAGACAACTACGCCGGGGGTCCACTGCTCTATTTGGGAGACATTCCGTGAAAAAGAGCACCAAATTTCCGAGACCAGTGCAGCGGCAGAGTACTAGCGAAGGGCACGGGGAGGAGGGTGCTGCAGGGGCGACTACTGCCTCTCCTGCTGGTGCTGCTGACGACTCGCATAGTACCCGGGTGGTGGACGAAGTACAATTAGGTGCTGTGGTGCAGCAGGATAAAGAGCTGCGAGATGATGTTCTTGCTCAGGAACAAAATCAGGACGACCTAGCACCACGGAAGAGGTTGGAGATTTCGTTCGACGATGCTCAACACCGCGAGGCCTTTCGCGACAGATTTCCTCGCTCGGACATTGCTGACCTGGGGTACGATTGGGAACGAGACATCGTCAAGAGCACACGAGATAAATCCCTCTTTTGGGAGAAGGAGCTCCTGGGTGCCAGTTTTTCTCCGGATCTTGCCCGAGCTTCGAGGCCGAAGTCCATGCGGCTGACTAGGTTGAGGAGAACCGATGCAGATCCAGACTTTCGCGGAAACCTGGCCTCAAACAATGTCGTGCACCAGTACGCAAAGACTGTTTTCAACGAGTGGCTGCCCGCTGCGGCGTGCCCAAGTATGACCGCGTTTCAGAAAAAGCTACGCGACGCGCGCAAAGAGCTGGACGAGGTTGTGGTTTTAGACTTCATGGCGCACTATCGATCCATCCTGTTCTCCCGCCGCAAAGACGACTGCGAACGAATTCTGTTCGGCAAGGAAAGGAGGCACAAGGGAGGAGCATCTGCAGAGAAAAAAGAGCACAGCGGCAACGTAGAAAACCGGTTTTGCGATTTCGAGAGTGAACACCTCTGGCAGTGGAGTGTCGTACTCTACTGGGATTGGAACCCGTATGGGACGGTCACGTGGGAAATCGTCCAAATGGAGAGAAATTCTGTACAAATGTTGTGCATGATAAAGAAAATATAGATGAAAATCGATACCAGGATGGAGGTCGTACCCACCATTTCGAAGCGGCGTGTCACACACCTCTTTGATGTCTCGCGTGATTGAAGCTTATATAAATTTACGTCGCGCTGTTTCATCGCGCAATAACATAACTGTACCCTAGCACGCGACTCATCGATCCTGTTGGCATTTGAAAAAGGAAGAGCCTGAACTTGGTCATTTTGCATCATGGTCAGCACAGCATTTTTTTGTCAGCCAAAGATAGAAAATGCCTGGCCTAGAAATGTACCTTTCCCATCGACGATTTCCCACCTGGCACCGTCATATTATGGAAGAACCAGGAATCCCGGGTCCGTTGACTCACGTGCTACTTATCCGGGTCGAAAACACGCGCGGCAGTAGCAGAAGCGGGCCGAATGAAAGCCTTATGTTCTACTGAAATGAGAATGACTCGATGTAAAAGTGAGTATAAGTCAGCATTCGACCACGAAAGGGGATCTCGATGTGCGTGACTGGGCTTACCGATTTCCTGACGAGCAAGAGAAGCTCTCTGATGGAAAGTAGATGGCCGTAAGCAGTTTCTGTTGCTGTCGTGACACTACTGCTGTTGGTAAACGTGTATGATTTGCTTTTGTTTTTTTTTCATCCTACTTTATCACCGTAATACGTCCTGGTCCAGTTCATTAAATTCTTCCACATTCACATTCGCCAGGACGAAAATCAATATTGTAGAATTTTTATTGCCCCCTACGCCTAACAACCGCAAGCGCCAGGAGAGGGAGATGACAGCAGCAGCGTGTAAAAGACACCATGTCGCTGTGTGTTTTTTTACCCTGAAGATGGCGCTAACGCTATATGTCCGACGAAAACAGTGATGATGATTATGATACATTGACCGCGATCGGTGATGGAAGTTTTCTGGGCCTGAACACCAGAGTTGAAAGACGCTGCTCAGGCCTAAGTAGGACCTGGACCTGCCGCGGAAGTGTCATTCCGTGGCTATTTGATATTTTGTTGAGGTGGCCATTTGATATTTTGTGAGGTTCCAGTGTTTCCAGGTAGAGTTTGCATGCCATCGCCAACCCCGCGGTTGCGGCGATGTTGACTTTTAGGACCTGTCAGCTTTCAGGAACCTGTTGGACATGAGGAGGGGCAAGCACAAGAGGCTTGCTTAGGACCTCTGCGATTGAGTTAAGTACCAAACAAGGACCATGCAACCAGACTGTACGAAAACAAATGTAAGACTTCATTTTATTTGGCGGGCACGAAAGCGAAACTGCGGTCGAGATCGAGTAAGAAGAAACATCAGTACAGTGGGTGCGCAGATGTTAAGATCTACTGTTCACCCAGCACGACTCGGGCAATGAAGATATCGGTGGTTGTCCAGCAAAATTCAAAAAGTTTTTGCTCTACGAGGATGATTTATTTGATAACTTGTTCACTGTTGAACAAGTGAAAAGAGCGACCCAGCGGAAAACTTTTCCGGTCAAAAGTCATGCATCGTCTCTTGTCTGTCGCTTACGAAGTCGTCACGGAAAAAATGTATGTCGATAGCCTGAAGAACCTTGTATGTCGACGTTCTAAAGATGAGGATCCACCTAGATCATTATGATTCATCGGCCGCTTTTATTTTTGTGATGTGTAGTTTACTCTTTTGCCGTTTGGTTAATTTTGTTGTGACTGAAGATGCATCCTGCTGACCGCGATAGTCGTTCTCGTCTTTGAGAGGTTATGTAAAAATTATTCTGCGTGCCCTCTCACCCTCTTGGAAGTAGGCGGCGCCTTTGAAAGATGTTTTTGTCTGCTCATCGATTCTCTTGCTCGCACACAATGCGTTCGATGAGTTGCCCCGTCTTGCTCGTTATTGCCTAAGCGGTGTGACAGGTTTTGTCGGTGTAGCAACATCTTCGTCCTCGTCTGTGTTTGTTGCTGGCGCGTGTTCGGCTTTTTTCGTCGCATGACTCGTCGCTACTCGTCGCCAATGAAGAAAGATGAATCAAGATCAGGTGATGTCAGCACGAAACTCGACGTTCCTATCTCGGGTTCCTCGCTGGACCAGTGTGACTGCAGTGCCTGTTCTTGGCGACGAAGCATTGACTGAGTATCAATAGCGAAGAGGAAGAAACTACCAAGCTTCACTTCTAATCTGCGAAGTCGGGCATGAAACGAAGATAAACGTGACAAAAGGTCCTCGTCGTCGTCCATTGCCGGTGCTGCACTGGAAATCCTGCCACTGTCCGTCCAGTTAATCCATTGGTCCCAGAACAACTATGATTTCTCTGCCATCAAGTTCAAATAAACACCCGGCTGGCCAGGCCCGCCCAGTCGATATTCTTCCGCAGGTCGCTGCGCGAGAAGCTGTCCAAGCCACAGATAGAAGATCGAAGACATTCGAACGAGATAAGAGCCGTGCCGGACAAAGAAAAACTCCAAGGCAAACAGACGATGAAATAGCTGTGGTGCGGGAGGAAACAAGTAGAATTCAGAAGTCCACTTCTTACGACCAGCAACCTCAAGGTGTTGACATTATAGATGACGTGGGGTTGCCTGCTACTCCTTCATCCACTTGGAATTCATCAAGCATGGTGGGCGCAGTGGTGTCTCATGCGGCGATGATTTGTCAGAGCGGGAGCAAGAATGACCAGGAGCCTGGCAAAAAAGCGTCGGAAAACAAGACGAACCCCAGCAGGACGAAAAGTTTATTGGGCAGTTTTTGCTTTCGTGCTGCGGCTACACCAAACGCTTGTAGCCCCCGCCCCACGCAAGGACGACCCGCGCTCGCACTAGTAGAGAATGAGAATAAAGCTAAAGAGGAGCATAGAAAAAATAGCGAAGCGAGACGCACTACACACAGCAGTGAACAAGCGGAAAAAATGGAAACAGCAATGTGGGTGGAAACAAGAAACATACCCGATGTTGAAGCAGAAAGAATACTCAATGCCGAGCAGCGCTCCGCTGCGCTCAACAAGTTTCTGACCACGGATACAGCGAACAAAGATGGGAACAACGCGGACAAACACAACTTGAAGCCTTCTACTCTCCTGGATCCAGCAGCTACACCAGGTACAAAAACAAAAACAACAATGATACTCCGCATCAAGATGCTCTGGATTCTTTTCCTCTCCCTCTTCTTCCTATACCTCTTCGTAAAGTCCTATGTGTTATTCCTGCCCACAACAGTCCTGAACGGAACGGGACAGAAAAGTGGGAATGGACCATCAGGAGTTCTTACGTCGTCCGGTAACTTAGCATTTCCATCGATCGCAACAATCATACCATCAATGCTGCAGTTTTTGGTTGAGAAGCCGAAAGTGTACTATCGCAAAAGAGAATTAGGAGAAGAAGGAGATCATCCTAGATACAACGAAGACGTGAACGGGGACCACGACCACTTGATCGAGAGCAAAGCACGGATACTGAAAGCAGGAGACAGCAATGCCGCCGCCCAGCAGCACGCGCAAAACGGAGCCGTTAGTAGTGGCGCAACTTCCACCGCGAATGAGCAAAGCGCCGACATGTGTCCGTGCCCGGCGGCGACCTACCACTGGCACATGCTCCGGAAACGGACGGCGCAGAGCTACGAGTGGCACGGCACGGGCAGGGTCCCGCTGTTCTACGCGAATTTGGATCGAAGTAGGGGGAGGAAAATCCGGATGGACTACGTGCTGGGTGGGGGGACCACTTCGGCGTCGCTGAACAGTCAGCAGCAGAATGGCGTCCTTACTGCGTCCACATCTGGAACAAGTAGTGGCGCAGGAGCAGGAGTAGAAGCTGCAACATCACCAGTAGCGGAGAAAACCACTGCCGCAAACCAGATTGAGCAGATTCCCTCCTACGGCGCTGCGCCGGTGATGCGCGTGCCGGGACTGGACCAAAGAAATTTGGAGAACTGGGTGCAACACAATCTGTTCACCCCCGACGATATCCTGTGCACCAGTATCGTACTCGTAGTATATTGCTATCATGCATATACAAATATCCCTTTCTAGGTAAATCAGCACTACAAATTCCATTTTTCTTCTTGAAAAAATTTGTGATGCAATCTATACTAGCGCGATACTTTTGCAATGCATAGACGAGTACCTCAACAAGTACTTCCGGTGCAACATCCCCCGTCGCCCCGGCGAGTTCGGCGCCACCATGTCGCATCTGAAGCAAGTCTGGGCGGTATCAAGATGAAAAATCTCCCATCCCCATATCAAAACGAAATTTCTGATGCTGGATTTGGATACACAAATCAAACTTGTGCTGCTGCCTTTTGGTGTAGGTGCCTAGCATGGTAGACGGCTACCCTGTAGGCCTTACAGCATTACAATTCGCCTGCATAACGTGGCGGACAGCCTGCGCGTGCCTTCTTGCAAGACAGGCGCGATTTGTCGCCACAGATCTGCAGCACAAATTTTCAGACGGATGCGCTTTCAATATGGGGAGGGGGGATCTTTCCTTGCAATAGGCGGCCTACGCCTGGTTCGTCGAGCGCTCCTTTCCGGCGATGAAGGAGAAACTCCGGAAAGAGGTGGCGGACACGCTGGCGGAAAGCAGGCGCGCGGAACAAGAGTCGGGACTCGCGAACTCCGACCAGCCGACCACGCCGCCATTTGAAGACAATTCCAACGTGGATGACGAGAACCTGATGAAAACGACCAAAGACCGCGCGGCAACTCCAGAGCCGCTCGCGACGAAACTCCCGACAGTCGATTTGGCGCACGAGCGCGGACCGCCAAAAGCGGAGGTCGGCAGTGGAGGTGCCGGCGGAGTAGCAGCAGGAGGTCTTCAACCCTCTTCGCCCACTTCATCCGGGGAAGGTGTGGCAGGAGACGCTGGTGGTCAAGGTGCAGAAGGGGCCGGCGCGGGTGCTGCAGCTGCGATGATGTCCTCCGGTCGTACGACCACGGAGCCAGGTGGCCCCTCAGATGTGGGCGGCCCCCGACGTCGCTTAGATGAAAATAACGAGAAGCGCAAACTTGGGAGAGATGAACAACGGAATTACCACTATTACAACAAAAAACTCCCAACAACCTGGTGGTTTGACGATCCCAAGTACCGCAACGCGCTCGGGGAGCTCGTCGACTGGACACTGCGCATGGACGACAAGGTCTTCTACGGGCATCTGTCCCCCGAAGACCGGAAGTTCGCGGCGATGTTTTTCGAGGACGACACCTCGACCGCGAGCCGGGACATCGGATGGGGCGAGATCACGGTGACGGACTTTGCGGACGCACTGGATGTGTACGACGCCAATTGGGAAACCCTGCGTCTCGGTTCCAACAACTGCGACGTGCCGTGGCACGTGAACCTCGGTGCAAAATTGCCGTTCTCCGAGTCGGTTTTCGCCAAGGATAATATCGAGTGCTTCGGCGCGACCTCCTACATGGTCAGCGTCCGCGGGATGCGCCGGCTGTTGAAGCAGTACCTGGTCTCGCAGCACGGCGTGGCCATCGTGGGGCGGGATTTGGAGCGCAAAATGCGGCTGCTGGCTGAAAGCGAGAACAAGCCGAAGGCGCCCCAGATCGGAGACAGCAGGGTGACTATCACGGACGACACCGACGCGCCATGGGAGGCTTGGTATAAAGTTTTTTTCTGAGCAGGTGCATATTGCTTCTGCAAAATTTTTCCATTGTCAAACTCTGACTGCTTGCGCATTTTTTGCTGTAAAATTGTCGTCCTCATCATGAGTATGTTCTTCACGACACAGCCCTAGACCTAGCAGTGGCTGACTGAAATATTAAACAGGGGTGAAGACATGCTTGTGATGCAGTACACAGACCCGGATTGCACCCGAGACGAATTTTGGTGCCACGGGAACATGTATTGTCTGCAAGAAAAGCACCGGCACTATTCGACGCCCGTGAAGGAGATTTGCGCGGAAAAACTGCGGTCGCTGGAGCGGGAAGTCGCCGAGTACAAGGCCAGCTTGAAGAATTTGACGCGTCTGGGCGTCCTTGACAGTGGCACAAAAAAGTCGCTCGAAATGAAGATCACGGTTGCCGACCGCGCGTACCACTGGAACGTGGACCAGTGCGAGCCAACGCGGCGCAAGAAGCAACAGCACTGGTTTTCGTGCGTGGACAAGGTGATCCGGAAAGACCCGCGGGTCCTGCAGTTGAAGCACGACTACAAGTACAGCGTGCCGAAATTCAACATCACCAGCTTCGAGGGGATTTACCCCGTCGCCGACATCTTGATGTTTCAGGAGGCAATCAACAAGGAACACGGGTACCGCCTGTTGCACAACTACATCTTCGAGTCCATCTTCGAGATCGAGCCGGTTTTGTCCCACGGACACATCCCGACCGCGTTGGATGACCAATTCGCCAAAGCCGGAACGATTTCGACACTGAAGGCGCGGGAGATGGTCGTGAACTGGATGGTGGATGTCGTAATGGCCCAGGGATTCAACGCCGGCACGGCAGCGGGTCTTCCGCAGGACCGAGCGGGTGGAGCAGCAGGAAGTGCAACGGGGGCGACGACCGGGACGGCAGCTGGTGGTGCGCAAAAAAGCAGCACTAACCCGTTCGCACTCATTTCCAACACAAAATCCTCCACATCAGACGCGAGTCAGCACAGCAAGAACCCGGTAGTTAACATGACGGAGATCCACACCACCATCCAGGAGTGGAAGTGGCTCTTGAAGCGCGGCGCGCAGAATCTGCACTGGGTCGGGCAAGAGCAATGCGTGTACTACGTAAACCTTGACCGGTCGAAGCGGCGCCGGCGCCGCATGCGGTTGCTGTTGGGAGACAAGGGGAAGCGGGTCCGCGCGCTCGACCACTACGACAGTACACGGTGGGAACTTCTGTTATGGCGCTCTCAACTGTTACATTCTCAACTGTTACATGATTTGTCATGCAAAAACGATATCACTTTCCACAATTTCAAGCCTTCTGCACATGACAAGTTCTCGACGCGCAAGATAGCATTAGAATCTGCTCCAGACCTGTAATGCAAAAGGCGCAACCTTCCCCCTTTCACTTTTGCCATTCTTGCATGACAAATTCAT
>JACKZZ010016411.1_pt1 | contig 16140 bp, 9 predicted proteins | sample 8027871 | NCBI WGS metagenome assembly JACKZZ01 (sample SAMN15724774, study PRJNA655200) | protist metagenome | isolation source: fluorescence activated cell sorting (FACS) single amplified genomes of... | place: USA: West Boothbay Harbor, Gulf of Maine | collected 2000-07-19
TCCCGTTGTATATTTGTAATAATTCAACTTATACTAGTTATGTTATGTCACGATATGTTCTGTTTGTATATCCAATACTATTAAAATTAGTTTATAATATATATTTTTCCCCCATTTTTATCGTCGATTCTCCACGGAGATATGGGACTTTACACTTCGTTTGTTAATCTAATGGTGTGTACCTATTATTCTAGAATGATCTTGCCTTGCCTTAGCTTGCCTTAGGGCTTGGGCTTTCAAGATTCTGTAAAAGGTGTGTAAGGGGTGATAAAAACTAATGCTGTGTACATGTATTTGTTCTGTTCCCTAGATCGGATCGTTAATCTAGGAATATGTATACTTAATTCATAAATAAAATGGCCACAGTTGGAATTTCATTTTATTCCAGCTATACAGCACTACATACGATGACGTACATAATTAATCGTTATTAGCATATAAAGGAAATTAACACATCTCAGTATTGGAAATAATAATATTATTAGACTATTTATTCTATTTTTAATAATATATATATAATTTAAATTATGATCAATTATGCCATATATGTGACATATATATATAGATCAATGGAACAGATGGAGTAATAGATAACAATTATTAATTGATAATATATATATATATGTAGAGAGAGAGAGAGAGAGAATTTATCATCATGTCAACAGGGGAAGAAAATACAGATAGATCATCGTCTCCTTCTTCTAGTACTAATACGTCTTCTTCTACTTCTACTACTACAACTAATAATATAAATAATAGTCCGACAAATAAACGAAAAAAATATAATATTAGACATTCCGTATTACAAGAAACTAGTAGCATAATAAATGTTTTAGAGAAGAAAGTGCAAAAACGAGCGCATACTCAAAGTAGATTCACTTTGGCTGGGTTTGAACTTGATGAGGGTTCTGATTTTGCAACGCAAAACGAGGAAAAAGTTGTTGTCTATGGTGCTATAGATAATGGCGATTGGTTAAGTTATTATGCTAAGTGCTTAAATTGTTTAGGTGGTTCAACAACTATTAAAGAGCGTGGATGGATTATGTACGATATTGCCGATTCACCAATCACGTTCGCGCAAATGATTTACAGCTTGATGTTGACGTTGTATTTACCACGCGCAACGTGGTTTAAAATGTCGATATTCCAAGTAACAGCACTTATCACCACGCTGAAAGCATCATTGACATTTTTCTTTTATTTAAGTTTTTCAAGTTCAGCTGAATATGGTAGGTTAAAAAGTAAATTTTTGTGGTATGCTGCACATGCTGGTGGGCTGACTTTGATTTTATCTGTGTTCATTTTTTCTCCAAATTGGGCAGTAGTATTGTTGATAATATTAGATATATTGCATAAAATTTGTTATCGGATATGCAGCGTTGCGTATGATGCATTATTGTTCCCAGCAACCAACGGGGAGCCGGCAAGACAACATATGATACAATCAGTTGCTGTAATCATAGGATATTTGATAATGGCATTTTTTGCTTGTGTTTTCATTGCTCTTCCGATGGGTGTGTCCTATCTATTGCATGACGAGTTGCTCCTTGGCGAGGAAACTGAACAATTAGAGGAGGACACGTTTTTAAATATTATGTTTCTTCAATTTAAATTGCCATTAATGTTTCTTGGTGTATGGTGGATTGTATTTACAAGGCAAAGTTTTTGGTTGCTTGGTAAAATTCCTTATGGTTTGCCGTACCCAAAAGGTTTAATTGTTAAATTTAGTTGTTGTGGTTATACTCGTTACGAAAAGAACCGTGGAGCTCGTACAAGTACAATAGAAATGGTGGATAATGTACCAAAAAGACAACGATTTGGTAGTGATTTAAGTGTGCAAAGTGATGAAACAGACAGTGAGATCGTCCAAATAAAGAATGTGGAGGATATTACTGTCAAAATGGACGATAGCCCACAAAAAAATGGTGGTGGCGACGAGGCAGAAAAGCAAAAAAAAGAAAGTACATCAACTACCGCAAGCATCGATAATAAATTAGCAACAGAAGAAGAAGATAGACATACAACCGTAGAAGAAATATATGACGGTAAAGACGAGCAACAAAATACCGATGAACCAGTTAAAATATCAAGAGAAGAATACCATGAAATTAAATCTGTTATAAATTCAAAAAGAAAGGAACGTATGCGAAAAAATTCTAGTACATCCATGCCAGGTGAAGTTGGAGTTGATTTAACTCTTGAAGGATACAGCACGTGGGAAATTATTAAATTCGCTTTTTTACAAGGTATAGTTGAAATAGGTCGGACCTTTGTAACGTTATACAAAGAGGAAATGCGTGATTTGTATACATTTTTAATTTGTTCTTGTCTTATAACAGATGGTACGTCATTTGTAACAAATATGGTTTTGATTATTGTTACCAAATCGTGGAGTTGGTCAGTATGGTGGATGGGTATAGGATTGCTGTTTGCTGTTTGTGTTTCAGTTTCTGTGTTGATGACGGTGCGAAAATTAATCAAGACGAAAAAAGTCAAAACATTCACGATGATGCGTGTGGCCTGCATCGCAATGTTCGTTTCTTTAATATGGCTAATCTTGATAGATATGCCACCTGTAGAATACAAAGATGAATCGATGAGCGCCACCGCTGCAGTGGCTGGTGATAATATCAACGTAACAAGCACTTCAGCTCCAACAAAGGGAAAACGAGTTTCATGGACCCAAGATCGTGTCGGTGCTCATGTACATGCTATTTTTGTTCTGACTATATATCTTAGTGGCAATATGGTATTTACTGCATTTTTGAAGTCATCGATTTGTTCATTGACTCCAGAGCATTTGCAATCAAGTGTATTTGCAATTGCAGAGCTGACGCAGAAAGGTACATCAATTTTTAGCCCGTTATTATTATTCGGATTACTAGCAGGCGTGGCTGATGAAAATATACAGGCGAAAATAACACTTGGCGTTTCTGCATTTATGTTATTCCTTGGTATACCATTTTTCTTCCGTGTACAAGAAAAAAGAGGAAATAAACACGCGGAAGATATAGATAAATTGCATTTGAAGAGATTACAACGAGAAGCAAGTATTGCATTGGGGCTGTCCATCAAACGTTTAAGTGAACGAGGAAGGATGGATGATGGCGACGATGATGCAGAAGTTGATGGTAAAATATCGACAATATGATACGTATAGAGTGTGCGTGATAAAATTTTAAAATATATATAATATTTAATATCATATGCATATATACATTATACACACCGTTTGTATTTACTCGTATATCATACCATTTTTCTTCCGTGTACAAGAAAAAAGAGGAAAATAAACGCACGCGGAAGATATTATTATATGTAGATAAATTGCATTTGAAGAGATTACAACGAGAAGCAAGTATTGCATTAATTGGGGCTGTCCATCAAACGTTTAAGTGAACGAGGAAGGATGGATGATGGCGACGATGATGCAGAAGTAGAGATGGTAAAATATCGACAATATGATACGTATAGAGTGTGCGTGATAAAATTTAAAATACACACCGTTTGTATTTACTCGTATGATACGAGAATTAAAAAGCACATTTCTAATATTTTAAAATATGGTAGTCTCGGGCATAAATTTCCCAGAAACGATTTTAAATACGTACATGTGTGGTACTTCTCATAAATTATAAAATATGTGTACATGTGTGTGCATGTTTTTTTTTTTTTATTGTTTCATTAATGTATTTAAACATTTTAAAAATTCTTCAGGATTGCGATTAATACGTAATACTATACGCGGCTGATTCATTCTTCTCCCAATATTGTTCAATGTACACCATGCTGGAACTTTCAATGCTAACGTTTTTAACAACCCCTTTACCCTTTCTTTACTAATGGTGCCACGTATAGAACATGCTACTTTAGATAAAAATTTATCATCAACAATCAACGCATTTTTATCCCTCATGTTAAATTCCGTATACAATGCCCGACACATAGTCGGTAAAATACCTTTAATTAATGCTTGTTGACGGCGCTGTATATCTTCTTTCGTTGCTTTTTTTCTATGCTTTACAATGCTTTCCTCAGATACAGATAATACATCTGATATTTTTAATCTACCAATACGGTGTGCTTTATTTAAACGCGAACCTAAATTTGGATGTTCACTGTTACTGCTACTACTAATGCTACTGCTGCTGGCAGCAATCGCTTTGTCTTGCATTCTTTCTAATAAAATTGGTACCACCTCAACTTTTTGTGCAGCAGCTCGTTTGATGATTTCATATAATTTCTTACGTCTATTACGCAATATTTTCTCACCAACATTTGCAGACAATTCATTGGTTTCAACTCCACCACATCTCTTATCAATACGTATATGTAAAACATCTTCCATTTTGCCATTGCTGTTATTATTGCTGCGTAAATATTTCCACGTATATGCACCAGGAAACAAAAATGCCACTTTTGCAAAATCACGTTCCCGGAAGCTTCTTTGACACGATAATTCAACTGCGCTACGCACTTGATCAATTGAACAATATTCATGCCTAGAGCGTACACTCATTAAACCTAAATCAATAGCAAGTGCCATGTTATAGAATTCTGCGTATGGTTCTGGTAACTTATTATTACTATTGCCACGACTACTACTACTCGACATTGACGATGATGCTGCAATTTTTTGTTGGTTATTAGTAGTAGTATTGTTGATATTTGTTTGTCTTACATTTGCAATACTGCTATTATTATTATTATTATTATTATTATTATTATTATGTAGTGCATACGCAGTATTTTTGATATTTGCATTTATAAAAGGACGTTTCCTTTTTTTCCCGACATTCTTGTTATTCATCATATTGACTCCATCAGTACTATTGGGCCTTTTATAAGCAGCAGCATTTCCTCTATTCATATATTTACCCGTGGAAGTACTTGTTAATGTATCATGTATTTTTCTAATTTTCTTTGGTCTACTCCTATTGTTATTATTATCATTATAATTATTATTATTACTCCCACTATTATCGTCTTGTTTCTTCTGTTGGGCTAGCAATTTTTGCATTAAACGTCCACGGCCCATCTTTATCCGTTTCTTTTTTTTACAACTACTGCAGTTTCATACAGATGAATAGCTCAATATGCAAGTAGTTTCCAACACTGTTAATACGTTTATAAATTATATTATTAAATATACATATTTTTTAAATTATTAATTTGATGATCTTCTAATTTATAATAATAATAATCCAAAATGCACCACCAAAATTCTTCTGTGGATGGAAGAGATTAAGATACACATACCAGCATACAGATATCATCATCATCATCATAATACTGTAAGTACGACAGCCTGCATATTGTTATCATTCCCTATATAATTTATCTAATATAAAATAGGAAATAGCTCAACACAGCACTCATACCGTATACTTTTGTGGTAAGAGTTCCTATATATAGCACCACAGACGAAAAACTGGAAGAGGATGATGAAGAAAGGCCTCGACGAAAAACGTTATAGAACACATTTTACATTCAATCCTCAACAAAAAACAAATGTATGTTTCGTTATTTCACTTTCTAATTCTTCTATACTAGAGAACAAACCGATCAATATACCCCGTATCCATTCATCTATCTATCTATCAATCAATCTATCTATCTGTTGCAAATATTTCATGTTTAAAGCACATAATGTCGTTGAAACGAAAAGTATTATATTTCACCATTTCGATATTATTGTAAGTAAAAATACACTAAAATACTCCCATAATATGCATCAATTTTACAACAAAAAAATACGAAAATAGCTAGGTACAAACTTAACAAAGGACACCCTGTCTAACAACATACCACTCATTCATATGCTACGCTCGACAGGATAATATCATTTTATCGAATTAATTTTTCATTGGATAATATTATACCTAGGAAAGGAAGAAAAGAAGCTTCAAAAGTTGAAGCGACTGGAATTATTAACAGGCAATAGATCCAAATTCCACATCTTTAAATGGAGAATCATGCCCTGATCCCTAAAGGGGAGTTCGTATTAATTAAAATATATCATTTATATGAATATAAAATGTGAATATGATATATAATTTAATTAAATGATATAATTTAATTTACGCATAATTTATTTTTAATTTACTCATGATAATTCCTACTCTTCAAAAGAATAAAATAACTGAAATAATCTATCTCACACAAGTGTGTTGATATTCTCATAATCAAAAATACCAATGAAGGTAAATAGATAGTATCAACTACTCATAATAGCTGATGGAAAACGGACATCATAGGAAGGCGGAGAATAAATTGTACCAGGGTACAAATCATTATACGACTCACCAAATGCACATTTTAAAGCAAAACGATTATTATAGGCGCAAGTTTTAATAATCGCGGTTTGTATATCTCTACACGTAGTAGAAATCCAATTGGAAGCAGCGAGCTCCTTTACTTCGGCTATATTCGAGATTTTTGCAAATTTTGTTTTAGCGATTGCTTTTAAAAAGGTAATGGCAACAGAGCAAAAATTTCCTAGCGTATCGACTGCAAAAGGAACTATTGATGCATTAGAGCGAGAACCGTTAGAACGTGCATTTTCATGGCTTCTTTTGTACTTTTGTAATTTTAATTTTGAAGCTTGGAAAATGTGGTTGTTAACGACCATCGTATTCATCAATAAGTTTTGGCAGCAGTCAAGAGGATCATTCTCGACGGTTAATTTTCGTAGTTTTGGTATCTTAGGTTGGGTTTGATATATAAAAAAAATAAAATTAAAATATACTCGTATTTAAAATGCAATATAATATTAAAAAACTTTATTACGAACAGAGTATTTTTTTTACGGCTTCGTAATTCTAATAAAAATAAAATCACAAGAGACTAATATTATATACGAAGTATTACCTCGGTACTTAATTTTTGAAACTCTGTTTCCTTGCTTTTTTTACAAAACTCTACATGTACTTCCCATCTACTCTACTATATGGTATTTGTATGCCAGGTGCCACCCAAGCCCCACATGAGCATTTAAATCCACTCCATCTCAATGTACATATCTTAGCATCACATTTTGGACAATTATGTTTACCCTCTACACTACTCATCCATGCCAATGGTTCCGAAAAAAAATATGATTCACATGAATTTGTAACTTGATGGACATCATCATCAATTAATTGATCAATGCTAAATAAATGCGTTTTACATCGTTTGCAAAAAAAATTATTTGCCTCTTTAGGTGCTTGTACAACAACATTTGCAGAATTATTATTACTATTAATATTTACATTCTTACTATTGATATATTCTTCCCACAATTTCAATGTTTCAATACAATCATTTCTGCCTCTGTGGAGCGTAGCGTATGAATGACAGATGTGTTAGACAGGATAACTACTTTAGGTTTAGGGAAATAGAATTTACGTACATTCCTAGGCGAAAATGTTTATCATCAAAATCATATAAATTCGATGGCAATAACATAACATTACCTTCCTCAACCCATTCTTTACATAATGCACTGATTGAACCATTTGGATCTTTGATTGATGGAAATGCAAAACTACCAGCAACTGGCTTGGTCATATGAAACATATTTGAATTTCTTTCCATAAATTTTTCAACTTCGACTAAAGAGGATTTAATAATATTTAAATTTCTTTGAATAATTTGTGGGGCATTGCGCAATCCAATCAAAGCTAAAATTTCACAAGGTGCTGGTGGACAAATTGTTGTATAATCTTTTAATGTTCTAATTTTCATATTTAATTCTTCACATTGTGATACAACCCAACCAATACGTATTCCAGGCATTGCATATACTTTTGACATACCACATAACGATATTCCTTTTTCATAGACTTCGCAAATTGCAGGATTTTGTAATTCTTTCTCATATTCTAATCCACGATACATTTCATCGGAAAATAGATAAACATTTTCGAGTGATTTACATGTTTCAATCATTAAATTAAAATCCTTACGTGGTAACTGATAACCAGTTGGATTATGCGGAAAATTTACTACAATTAATTTTGTCTTTTCTGATATTAAATGTAAGAAATCATCAATACGAAAACTGATATCACTAGTGTTTGGATCGATATATGCCTCCCATTTCTTAATTTTCGCTCCAGTCGCACTAGCAACTTCTATTAAACTTTGATATGCCGGTGATGTAACTATAACTTCATCCCCTTTTGAAAGTATTGCACGCATACTTAGGTATATACCTTCCTCAGGACATAGTACAGTTACATTAGAGTCCGATATTTTTTCTTCACCATACATTTTTGCAATTTCTTTCCTTAATAATGGCAAGCCAGCACTTTCCGTGTATCCTAATGATAAATTATCCCACAAATCTTTAGCTTCCTCATCAGCCATTGCAATAATTTCTGATTGCTTATATGGCTCACAATCAGAGCAGCATAATAGTTTCGCACCTGAAAATTCATAAATAGCAAAATATCGTTCCAATGCAAATGGTTTGAACCCTGATACCGGTTTCGAATTTACTATTGATGTCATCCTTCTGATATCGATTCAACTTTAAACCTATTAGTGCCTTAGCCTTTCTTCCTTTCTGTTTTTGTATTGTTGCATCTCTTTCAACAGGTGCTTATCTCCTCTTCTCTCGAATAAAAAAAATAATTCAACATTATAATTATTGTTGTTGTTTGTTGTTGTTGTTGTTGGATGAGCCACAAAGTTTTTAAGTGTTGTTTTTTTATTTTAGTAGTGGAGAAACATCACATCAACACTATTTTTATGCTATATTCAATTTATATAGGCAAATTATTATTATAGTACATGAATTTATTATAGTATTATAGTGGCAGAGTAAAATATAGTTGTTATATTGTGCTATAAGGAAACCCATCCAAGAAAAACTAAAACAGAGGTTGATTGATGCACAGCATTACTATTAGCAGCTAAATAAAAAAGTGCATTTTTTTACCTGGTTATAATAGCAATATAATAGTATAATAATAATTATTACTGTAGCATTATTAGTATTATTAAATAAAATATAAAGTATATATATATATTGTATATACATTATATTACAATACAAACTTGTAAGAACAAAGGAGAGACATATTTTGTAAATGGAAAAGAAAAAACAATGGCGGTTTCATCACGCGCATTATTAGTAAATGGAGGAAACATCGAGCCTAATTTATATAAAACAGATCGTAGAGGAAATTACTTATCCCCGCGTAATAATAAAAAATATGTAAATAATACGCCCAATAGAAAAAAAAGAATTGGAAAGCTGTTAAGAATTGTAAATAATAATGATAATAATAGTCATGGTAAAGAAAGCTCAGAACAACACACAGAAATTCAAGATATAGAAGAAGAAAAGAAATCAACATATTCATACATTTCAGTTACAATACCAAATCCAAAAAAGTTAAACGAGGATAACAGTGAAGTAGAAGAATCAGAGTTTGAAGAATCAGAACAAGAGTCTGAAACATTCCATCAAAATACGAAGAAAGAACTACTCTTAACCGATACACAGTCAGACTTAGAAGATTCGGGTCAAGAATCCGAATTATCACATCAAAATATAAGCAAGGAAGCACCAGATAAAGGTGAAAAATATGGTATAGTATATGAGCTACCACAATTATCAACGAACAACGACGAATACAACAAGAATAATGAAGCGTTGTTATTACAAGCTCGAGGGATTTTTACACCAGGAACACCATCTTCCAGAGAAAATGATGTACTTACACCTTTATCAAGAAATATTTTTACACCAAAATCAAATATATCATCTTCATCATCCGATGCAATTCTTCTACAGCAACAAACACGAGATATTTACACACCAATAGAAGCGTTTGCATCTATGACCTTAATGGAACAAAAAACGCCACCCTTGTCATCCTCGTCTAATTCATATATGTCTCTAAATAATACAACACCACCACAATCATCTTCATCAACCTATTATAAGACGATGGAAGATTTAGAAGAGGAAACAAAACGAAAACAATTTTTATATATGTATTTTAATGAAACCAATAGAAAACCATTAGGAAAATCAAGAGCAATGTTTGAAAAGACTATGCAGCAAACGAACAAGGAAATCAACGATGCCAAAGGCGCTGTTAAATCATATTCAACACGAATTTCGAAACAATATGGTGTCTTGAATGTAACAAAGCGGATAGAACGAAAATTAAAATCTATAGAATGGCCTAGAAATGAGGAAAGATCGGAAGTGGATTATACAAAAGATAATCCAGGGCCAGGGTCGTATGATCCGATTATTGAATCGAATTTACCACAGAGAAGTCAACAATTTTTAAAACAGAAAAGATTATTTATCCCTGTGCAAAAATTGAACGATCCACCCATGTATAAAGAACAAATAAAGGAAACAAAGTTAGGACCAAAATTTCAAAGTAACAAACGATTTATTAGTGACGAAGATACATTTGCAGTATTTAATACACCTGGACCTATATATAATATTAAATCATCTGTTGATATTCAAAATACAAAGATCGAAAATGAAACTAAAGTTCGTAAAAAGAAATCACCATTTGGTAGTCCTACAAGACAACGACCTAGTATATTACGTTGCAGACGTGAAGCAAAAAAAATATTTACATTTATTGATAATATTTGCGGTTTAAATGTCACACTAAAAAAAGACGCAATGTTAATTCAAGGTGATACAATTAATAATATTCAAAAACCACAAAATGAACATCTTTTTATTGGTGGTATGGTCGTAAAGAAACGAGAAAAGCAAAAAATAAATGTAGATGTTTCCTCCCTACACGAAAATGCAAAATTTCCATCTATTCAAATTGATGGTTCAAAAACTGTATCAAACCAATTGAATTTTTCTAGACGTGGAAGTGTTTTCTATAATAGTCAAAGAAGTTTGAGAAAACGGTGAATAAATTGGGAAAATAAGGACAAAAATAAGTTTTACGCCAAGTACGAAAGAGTATTTTTTAAAATTTTACACGTAAAACATAAAAAAATTTAACACCCTGAACGAAATAATTATAAAAATTATTATTAATATAACGTCATATGTACACACACACACACGCACATTCATATATATGTTTTTTCTTTTTTTTTCCGGCCGATTGTCAAATTGTACACGTACGAATATTAAAATTTATTAATATTCATGTGTCTCACACAACACAAGAACTTTTTTTACATCTCCGTCTTACAACTATCAGATAGAATTTCATTAACTTTATCAACAAGCTCATCTTTTTTCAATCCGGTTACATTATGCGAACGAGCAGTTAAGAATTTTTTCAAATTTCCTACTGTTTGTTTCTTCACTTGTCCATTTGCATAAACTTTTTCCCAATTAATATCTTCATAATTAGAAGAAGATTTTTTCGCACGTTTACCATTGTTTGCGGATGAGGTAGCTTTACGTTTTTTCTCTACCTGACGTGGTAAATCGCTTGATTCACGGTTTAACATTGCAATTTGATCTTCAACTTGTGTATAATCAAGATTTGGAAAAACATTATCATCAGTCTCACTGTCCCACGTCGTCTCGCTTCCAGATGCCAATGCTTTTAATCCTTTGAAAAATTTAGTTAAGCTTGGATTTTTTACTTGACCAACGTTAAAAGGATCTAATGTATATGAATCAATAATTTCTTCCATTGGTTTGATTAAATTATCACCTGCTTTTGGTAAATTACCAGCGGTCATAAATTTCAAATCTTTCCTGATTTCATCAGCCCATGGCATTGTAATTGCTTGTAACCCAGCAGGTTGAATTTGTTTACCTAATACAACATCTTCTGCTTCCAATATACGCACGGGATCAGCATCACTATCTTCGCCAAGGAATACATTTGTATCTTTTGTAAATTTCAATGGACCTTGGTTTGATGCTGATGGATTAGCACTTATTTGAATTTTCCACTTATTGCCAACACCAGGTACTTTTTCAGCCAATACATGGCCAAAGATATTTGCATTTTCAACCATTTCAATGAACAAATCACCCCCTTCATCTTTTTCTTCTTCAACCATTTGCTCCACGGGTATGCTAGAGTCAAATGTTAATATTTGCGTTTTATGAAAGACAATTGGTTGAGCAACAATAGCAGCAAGTCGTGGTGCTGATATACGTGAAGATCTAAACATAGACATTGCAACATATTTCTTTTTTAACAATGCAGTATGCAAAGCGGTAAATGCTTTTGTACTACCTTTGTAAAATTTTTCATCTGGATATAAAAAATACGATCCTTTTGCTTGATGATATGGTATCAAGGTTGACATAGGTTTAAAGCCTAATATATTTATACCAGGCTCCATCGAATGACTATTTTTAATTTTGGTCATATCATTTTTTTCAAACTCCACCCAATCTTCTGGATCTTTTTTATCACCCAAAACGTGATAATATTGGAAATCAGCTTCTTGCAACGTTTCTCCCGTTTCCGTGCATAGATAATTTGTTTCTCTTTGCAATTCTTCATTTGTTTTTCTAGATAATTTGACTTCAGATGGTTTCTTTTGCTCAACATACATGCGAAAACATTTCACACCAATATTCATCCCGTTCAACTTCATTGCTACACGTGCACTTATACGCTTGGAATGGTGCTTTTCCCGAACAAAGGTTTGAGCAGCATCTTTAGTTTTCATCGTATTGATATTTGATGAAGAAAAATCAATATCAAAACTTTCCGCCTCTGCAAACTTTTTGAACCCATTTTTATTTTTGCTTATCAAATGTTCGAAGAATTTTTCTGATTTAAAAAAGCCATCATCATTATATACACCATTTTGACTACGATTGGTATTAAAAAGTTCAATTCCTAAACCAGCTATGCCCATATCTTCTGCTTTTTTCCACGCCCGTTCCTTTGCATCCATATCAGTACCACATGGCATATCATTACATGTCAATATATTGATACGGCATTGGAAATATTTTTTAATATGCTTATTGCTTTGGAATCGTCTTGTACCAGCCCATAATGCATCATGAAATATAGTATCTTGCATTTGACTACTCATTTCACGTATATCATTTCCACCTTTTAAAACAGTATTTACTAAATTTTCATATACCACCTCCTCATTTTCATTATACAAGGCACGTTGAAATGCATAAAAACGATTAAGCGTCTCCGCACTTAAGGTATCCAACTCAGCAAATACATATACATGTTTAAAATTATTGGGCTTATTATTCATTTCTGTTGTATTGTAGAAGATAATGCTAAATAATTCTTTTGGATATGATATAATTCGATTATTCATCCATTTAAGTGCTAATGTTAATGCATTATCCATAGGTACAATACCATCAATATTTTTTTCAAACATTTGCTTTGATGCATCAATTAAAAACATAATACTTTCTTGAGCACCATACATTTGTGTATATTCAGATTTGAATGATGCGTCATCTTGTGAATTATTTTTCTTAACCGATGTTGTTTTGGCCCATGGATTTACTACTGTTGCCGTTGTTGTTGTTGAGTTCGAGGAGGACATTTTGTTTTACTGAAAATGTTGAATATATTTAGATTAACTAAAGAAAAAAATCAACGATATATATTTGAAATATAATTGTACAACAAATATATATGTCTTGATGGTGTACTGCAATACTATATATCGTAAAAATACTATTATATATATGTATATATATATACTAAATAATATTGTTTATCAACGAAAATAAGAAAAGATATATTTCTTGTTTTCTCTTTGTGATTTTCTGGTATATACATTCGTATACACACATCTATCTATTCATTTTTGTTTCTTTTAGTTAGTATCAGTATATATATTTGATTTATTATATTTTTTCCCTCGTGATTTGATAGCCATGTTCACCGCGTTTATAGTTGTTAGTATATAATAAACTGAAGTAAGAGGTCAATAAAGAAAAATTTATAAAAAAATGTGGAAGGTGATATATATCATGTGTGGAAGATGAATGGTGACGAAAAGACGAACAAAAAATGTTTTTCTACATCATTCTTGTGAGAAAAATGTGAGACGGTACCAAAGGAGGTATCCATAGAAGATATTTATATATATATATAATTATTTAAAATATATTTTTCACATACATCCTGTGGGTGCTTTTCTTAAGCTATAAAAAAAAATTTTACGTCCATCATACACCCATTTTTGCATGTTTTTGTTGTTTTTTGTTGTTGTTGTCCTATTGTTTTTAAACTATCTTTCACATTTTTCCATCTAAACTATTTTATATTTTACTATTCATTTATTCTAATAAAACCTATTGTTTTGCTGGACCGGATGCGCCTGCACCTGCACCAGCTGGTACTGGAGTAGATGATGGAACACCTGGATGTGGTAATGGATAACCATATGGGTCATATCCACCAAAGTTATATGGACTATATGGGCTATGTGCACTTAATGGTCTTGTGCCTGGAGCTGGATATACACCATATTGTCCTTGTAAACCTGCACCATAACCAAATTGAGAAATGGCATGGCCTGCATGTGCCCAGCCACCACCATTTGCGCCTGCTGCGCGTCCACCGACTGGTCCCATGCCGCCCATTGCAGCAGCATCGTAAAAGTCTGGTGCACAGTAATTTAACTGTTTACATATATCTTCTGGTTCAGTTAATCTCATAACTGCGTTTACAATTTGTGGACCATGTTTACTGGTAATATGTTTGCAACCACTTTCGAATACCCATTGGATTTTTTCTTTGGAGCATACTGCTTTCATTTCTTGTTGAACGGTTGCTTTTGTAAATTTATCACCTAAACGATCGATAAGCATGTACATACTGTAACCACACGCTTCACACTCAATACGTTTGTCGTTGCCAAAGCTCCACGTACCATCTTTAAACGCCCAGTTTCCGTAATGCTGAGGAACATAATTACTTCCGAACCTCCATTCTACACCAGCTGCACTTGCTGTGGATACTGTTGCGATCAATGCTAATAATACTAATACACGCATGTTTCTTTGATTGTTATTTGTTATGTTTAATCTGTTGTTTGTTTATACCAATAATCAATCTAAGTTGTTGTTTCTACTCCCACTAACTTTTGCAACTTTTTTTAGTTTTATTATTTTTTTTGTCTTTTTCCCCCTCTTTTTTGCTGTGAAGAAAGGAAAATTTGTACTAGATTCACTTTTTCTGCTTTTGCAATGTTATTTCCTTCTAGATGGGTCTTATGGGGGGTCGAATTGTTGTACTTGTACTAGATCTATGCTAATTACTACAAAATGATCTATATAATATATTGTACAAGGTATACAGTATAAAGGTAATACAGATGAATAATAAACAAATAGAATGTTTTTGCACCTAGCATTGAATAGCATTGCCTAATGGTGTGTATCTCCTAGTAACCTTTAATGCTGTGTGATGCTAGCTGAATGTTTTGCACCTAGCATTGAATAGCATTGTCTAATGGTGTGTATCTACTAGTAACCTTTAATGCTGTGTGATGCTAGCTGAGCACATCATCAGACCGTTTTCTTCAAATTTGTTTTAAGTTGCTTAACGTAAAAATAATATAGATTTTTACTATCAATACATCTAGATATACAGAGTGTGTGTGTGTGTGTGTGTGTGTGTGTGTATATATTTAAACAAGCGAGACAACAAAGAACAAGAGAAAAGATACATATATAGTAAACACCATGGCGGAGGTACAACAAAATCCTGTATCACCAGGCACGTTCTTAACGGCAGTACAAGCGGCACCGTTTGATGATTTTGCTACGGATGATGTAGGTGAGCTAGAAGCATTAGTAGCAGGTGTTACGCAAACAACGCAATCAACATTATTGTTAAAGAAACGTAAAGAAATGCGTGAAGTTGATGATGCGTTAGATTTTATGAAAGATGAATTTCGTAAACGTATGGAAGCATGTGATGAAAGACAAAGAGAATTTGAAAAGAAACAATTAACAATGAAAGAGCAAGTCACACGATTTGAAAAGTTTATACAAGAAAACGATGCAAAACGAAAACGTGCAGAGAAAAAACGTTCAGATGAAATAGGCAAAGGGGAAAGAGCAGAAAAGAAACGAGTGGAATGGTTAGCAAAGTTAGAAAAAGCTAGGATAGATACAAATAATATGAGAGAAAAATTAAGACGTTTAGTGCGTTATCAAAGTTATTTACAAAGCGTTGT
>JACKZZ010002554.1_pt1 | contig 16134 bp, 23 predicted proteins | sample 8027871 | NCBI WGS metagenome assembly JACKZZ01 (sample SAMN15724774, study PRJNA655200) | protist metagenome | isolation source: fluorescence activated cell sorting (FACS) single amplified genomes of... | place: USA: West Boothbay Harbor, Gulf of Maine | collected 2000-07-19
AATTTTCTATGGGAGTCCTATTTTTGTCACCATCATCATGGCGCTGGTCAGAACGTAACCTAACCCATATTTTTTTTGTCTCCCTACAATATTTGCACATTCTCTATTCTCTATTCTCTATTCTCTATTCTCAATACAATTACAATTACATATACAAATATACACAGAACTTTCTCAATGCTTAGAAGGACTTGATCTTGGCATCACACGTGAAAGATCAGTATCATTAGTGAAATCATTTGATATTACAGGTAATGGTAAAATTGCATGTTTTGAATTTATACGCATGATTAATGATGCTAGTGCTAGTGCTGCTAGTGCTGATGTCAAAGGAAATGCAGATGCAGAACCTAAAGATAATAGTAGTGAACTTAGCCGTAGTGATAGTAAAGCTGCTGTTCTTCCTTTGATGCGTGATGATAGTAAGGCTGAATTGGACTATCTTGATAACACTTCCAGTACCAGTACCAGCATCAGTACTAGTAATTTTTCAGAAGAGCAACTAGCTGCAAATGATAAAAAAACTTTAATAGAATTTCGTGAAATTCTTGAATTAGAAAGAATAAAAATGAGAGAAATATTTAAAAAATTTGATAAAACAGGTAATAAAACTATATCATCACAAGAATTGAGACAAGGTCTCAATGAACTTGGTATAAATTTAACTGATATAGAAGCAGAAAGATTAACTAAAAGATTTGATATTGAAGGTGATAATAAATTACATTATTATGAATTTGTAAAAATATTTCATGGTTTACCTGCTGTCTCTTATTAAGTTATATATAGCCTCGTGCAAGTATTGGTGTAGCTGTAGAAGGAGTAGATGTAGTTAAGGTAGTTGTTTAAACAGTGAGAAGAGAAAGTCATTTAAAAATTAATGTTAACAGTAGTGATTGATTGGGCATAGCGTAGCCTTTGTGCTTGTTGTAGTAGCGTACCATAGCATAGAAATTGAGTTGATGTAGAGCTATTAATTATTTAGTAATAACATTTCACAACTCCACTAAGTCCTACGCGACCCTGACTAAGCCTAAGCAAACGGTGTCGTTTCTAAGTATCTATGTCTATCTACATCTATTCATTTTTCTAGTTTAGGCTCTTTTCTTGATTCTCTCTCTCCGAGGTTACAGGGTCCCAAATTGGGCTCAGTTACGACTTTCACGTTTGGGACGATTAAGTTGTATTTTGCAAAGGTGGATTAATATAACGATGGGAGACCGCTGGTGGAAGATTGATGAAGCAACATTCTCAGAGTTTTGCGCAGATTCAGTGCAAAGTGAGCAAGTGTTACTAAAAAGTCTTAATGCTCATTCCTATCAAGATAATCAAAGAGCAATGGTTGTGTTTGAATATATATTTGGTGTATTATCGAATTGTTCAGAAAATAAATATAATTATAAACAAACAATAAATGTAATGAATATACATAAAAAAATATTTACTACATTCATAACAGGAACGAGTAGTAGTACTAGTAGTAATGGTGATGGTGGTGTGAATGACGCTATTGAAATATTTAAAAATGAGATTAAATTAATTACTGGTACTAGTGCTGCTGCTACTACTACTACTACTACTACTACTACTAATGGTGTATCTACTGGTAGTAAAGAAGTTACTAATGCAAATACTGTAGGTAAAGGTGAAGGTGAAACCAAATTTGAGTTTGAAGATGGAAATGGAAATGGAGAAAAAGTGGCTAACAATAGCATCAACACCAATGATATAGAAATTAATAATAATAATAATAAGAATAATAATAATAATAATAATAATAATAATTTCACAGTAGATCAATGTAAACAAATTTCTAAATATTTTGCTATGTCATTTATAAGAAATTATGATTCATATATATATGCTTTAAAATTTTTACCAAAAGAACAATTGAAATTACAATTGTTATGTATACAAACACCAATGAGTTTACCATCATTAAGTGATAGTGGAACAATGAGTAGTAGTAGTAGTACATTAGCTTAATCTTAGAGAAGAGTGTGAATTTGACATGTGGTGTGTGACTAGGATAGGAGCCACTACTCCACTCATAAGTGAGGTTACAATTGTATATAAATGTAAATGTAAAGTAGTCAGTCATGTTAAGTCTAATGCTAATGCTAGTTATGTAAATGTATTAAGTATTAATACAAATTAGTACAAACATCACTTTTTGTCTTACACGTCTTTCAAATTCTCAATTCCTCAATTTTCCTTTCCTTAGGCGTCAAGTTAAGTATCATATCATATCATACACATATCAATCATCATGATCATCATGATCATCATTTTCTGGATCCCAATCCAATAAAATTTCCTTAAATTCAGTTATTTCTGGGATCATAATATCGACTGTATCGATAATACCATTACTACAATCACGTATAGCTTGATAAATTTCAATAATATTGATATTAGAAGCTGTTGTTCTATCGCTTAATAAATGTTTTATATTATTAGTATTACTATTTGTATTACGACTTTTCATCTTTCCTACTATTGCTGATGGGGAACTTTTCCATGGAATATTTGTTATATATGGTAAGTTACTACTGTGAAATGGATAGGAGTAGTTATATGCATTGGCGATTGGGTTGTACCTATATATATAATTTGCATCAGTGTTAGTGAGTGTGAGTGTGTTAGTGAGTGTGTTAGTGAGTGTGCTTGTGAGCTGTAGGTGTAGGTGTATGTGTGACGTAATATCAGAAATTAATGGAGAGGAAATGCAATAGGAAACCATAGCAACAGCAGCAACAGCAGCAACAGCAGCAACAGCAGCAACAGCGGCAACAGCAGCAACAGCAGCAACATCACTGATTGGTATTTGTTATACACATGAACATGATCCCGGTATCACATACGCAAATACTAGCACTAGTACTAGCACAGATATGGGCACTTACATTATGAGTAACGAGTATTGGCCTATAAACACAACGAATGATTCCCAGATAAAAGTATAAACTGTCCATGAGATGGGACTCAGTCCTAAGATAAAAGAGGAGAAGAGGAGAAGAGGAGAGGAGGAAACGAGTAGAACGAGCACAACAGGAGAAGAGATATGAGTAGGTGTTATTGGTTAGACTAGAGTTTTGACATCATCTATCATCTACAGCTACCACTACCACTACCACTACCACTACAACAACAAAAACAAAAGCAACAGCAACAGTAACTTACCTGTAGCTACAATAACAAAAAACGGTGGTAAAATAAACCAAATAACAGTCATTATTAAAAATTTTTTATAAAATCTTTTTTTTTTTTGATAATTATCTATTGTTGTTTTAATTGAGTAAACTAACCATGTACCTGCTACACCACTTCGTAAGTATAATACTAATAAGTATAATAGTAGAAACAGTAGTGACGGAAGTAGTAGTGATAGTGGTAGTGATAGTGATATTAGTAAGAATAATTCAAGTATCGTCAGAATGGGAAGTGGGATATGGGAAGTGGGGTTAGAATGAGAGGAGAATCGCGAAACAGAATCACAGTCACAGTCACAGTCACAGTCACAATCACAGTCACAATTATTCGCATGCAAATACAAATGCAAATGCAAATACAAATACATACACACAGTAAGACCAAAATCCAACCGTTATCATCTTAGTCTAGTCTAGTCTAGTCTAGTCTAGCCTAGACTAGACTAGACTAGTTTAAGCTATGCCATCAACTTACCTAATTTTCCAGCTCTAGATACATAGAAGTAACTGCTACTTCTACTAAAATCAAAGTAACCTGCCCTATAGTTTTCAGCAAGTGAGACAGTAATCAAGTAACTGTGGATGAGAAGACAACGGACAACGGATAATGTGTGCATGTGTGAGTGAGGGTGTAAGTAAGAATAAAAAGATTTTTTTTGAAAAGGTTAGTTGTAGTTCCATAAGAGATACATCCCACATCCTACATCCCCCAAAACAGAACGAACAAAGTCAATACAATACAATAAAATACAAATACAAGATTTCCCATGTCCCATTTCCCACTTACACTACACTATAACATGTAAACTTGAGTACCCCACTGGGAGACAAGCATGTACGAACAATAGTCCAACCTTTTGCAAGTAAGATCAACATAGCTATAATGCAAAATACACTGTGGTGTGTAGTGTTGTAGTGGTGAAGTAGTGTAGTAGTGTAGTCGGGGGGTATGGTATTGGTAAGGTAAGGTAAGGTAAGGTAGATTAGATGAGTAAAGAGAATGAAAAGGGGATGGTAAGGGTTTCGGTTAGGGTTAGGGTTAGGGTTATGGTTAGTGATAGGATTGTAATGATGCCTGATAAAAGATGTAGAAGTTGCTCTACATCAGCCACTAAAAGATGCAACAATCTTCATTATTCTACTACTACTACAATGTTTACTTACGCATATGATTGCAAATAATGTGATATATTCATTAGATTTTGATTTCTTTGATGTCCTTCACCTGAATCTGAATAACGTAACCAAAATGAAAAAGAAAAAATTAATGAGAATAATTGTAAAAATATTGATAATACCAATAATTTCTATGTAAGTGTAAGTGTAAGTGTAAGTGTAAGTGTAAGTGTAAGTGTAAGTGTAAGTGTGAGTGTAAGTGTGTGAGAAATAGGAACATGAACAATCAGGAACAGTAGGAACAGAAACAGAACGAACAGTAGGGGAAATATGAAAAGTTAGATGATCGTTAGGAGTGAATAGGTTTAGGTTTAGGGTTAGGGTTAGGGTTAGAACTATCAACTGGGAACTGGACCCTGAGCCACATCACAACAACAACAACAATAACAATAACAATAACAATAACAATAACAACACTACTACTACTACTACTACTACTCCTACTACTGCTACTACTACTACTACTACTCCTACTACTGCTACTACTACTACTACTACTACTACTACTACTTACCACAGTGATATGATAACGCTTATTCTCTATCAAAACACTTCTTGTATGTATAGCACCAATAACACATATAATTTGTAAAAATAAAAATAAAATTGTTAAACCAAACATAGGAGTTTCATCTGCACTTAATTCACTTAACATATTATTACCATTTACTGAATGAATGGTTACATTAGCTACAATCGGACCTTGACAATTATTACTATTAGAGCATTTTTTATTATTATAATCACAATTTGCAAGTAATATAACACCCCATCTTGGTTCCCAATTATTATTTTTATTATCTTTTTGTAATTGTGGAAAGAAACCTTCACCAATACTTTTCCAATTTTTATCATTACCAGTACCAGTACCAGTACCAGTACCAGTACTACCAGTACCAGTACCAGTACCAGAAGTAGAGAATTTATTTTTGTAATACATATTTTGTGTTGAAGTATAATTTTGAAAATTATTATGATTATTTGATGTTAAATCTATAACGTGATCAGCACTACGGGCTATAGCCTGTGTATGTAGAGTGTAGTAAGGAGTAGTAAGGAGTAGTAAGGAGTAGTAAGGAGTAGTAAGGAAGTAAGGGAGTTAGGTACTTTATTTTCAAATCAATAGATAAAAGACAGCAAAGAGGACAAACACGCAACAGTAGTAGTAGTAGGAGTAGTAGTAGGAGTAGGAGTATGAGTACATACCTGACAAGTAGGTAAGCTTTCACTTTCAACCCAAGAACTGTATGATGTAATAAATAATAATTTTAAACGTAAAAATTTTGGATATTCTATATGATAGTGAAAATAACCACCATACACTATAGCGGTATTTAGTGATATTTCTAAGCTTTTTGATGATTCTAAAAGTGTTTCTATTTTATTAATATTTTGTAATAGTATTCGTAATAGAAGAAGGAAAATAGAGGTTAGAGTTAGAAATAGTTGAAGTGAAGTGAGGTGAGGGTTACTTTGAGTAGAGTATAGTAACTACGCGATACGGTACAAGCATTGTCAATGACGACATAAGTACACTTATATGTATACTTCTCTTCTCTCGTACTTTCTACTACTAACTGTCCTATTCCCTAATCTCTAGAACTTTGCTTGTACTTACCAATGGAATCAGCAGGCTCAACACGATAAGCAAATCTACTGACATATTCAATTGATTTGATGCCATCAAACAAGGATTCGAACCTCAATGTTAAACTATATTGTACGAGACATAAAAATAACAATAATATTCGTAATATGATCCGTATTCTAGTCATATTAATTGCAAATTAAACCTTTTTTTGTTTGAAGCACTCAACTATTGTAATAAACCTTATTGAATATTACTTTTACTTCTGAAGTGAAGCAGGTGTGTTTGCGTGGTGTTCCAAAGAAAATGGATGCAATGTGAATTGAATGTACTGAAAAAGGTTGATGCGTTAGTGGGAACACCAAAGCTGAAATTATCTTTTGTATTTTTCCTGTCTGTCTTGAAGTGATCAATACCAAGTGGAATTTATTAAAAAGTATTAACCAAGTGCAAATTTAAATATCATGTCATCATTCAAAAAGTTTAAGGGTAATAATGGAGACCAAAAAAGCAGAGTTTGTTTTGCCTTTCAGAAAGGCCAGTGTGAACGTGGTAATGATTGTAGATTTTCTCATTCAGCTGATGGAGTAGAAACAGATCAACCAAGGTCTGAAGAGCCACGTAAGACAAATATTCGTATGCCAATGTCTACTGATTTTGGTAGAGAATCTTCCATGGATGTATCCACTAATGCTAATAATAATCAAGGTTTAAGTAGAGAATATTGTAAACGTTTTCAACGTGGACAATGTAAATTTGGTGAAAGTTGTAGATTTTTACATGAAATTGATTCTACTGGTCAATCATCAAATATTCCAAGTGCTGGTACTGGTATTAGAAATAATAAAGACACAGCAGATTTAATGAATATTGTCCCAAATAAATCCAATGCTTTACCAAAATTACCAGATCAACCAAAAGGTCAAGGACGTTCATTTATGGGTGCTGAACCAAAAGGTCCTAATCGTATGCGTATGACAACAGATTTACAATCAAATGCCTCTGGTGGACCTAAATCTGCTGGTGCTGAAGCTGTTAATGAAAATGATGGTAAATCTCATTTAACTTCTAATAAATTTAGTGACTTAAATATTTCAACAATAACAAAAAGTTCTATTGCTAATGCATTTAAATATCAATTTATGTCCCAGGTACAATCACAGGTAAGTATGTAGAGTAAAAGTAAAAGTAAAAGTAATAGTAATAGTAATATTGAAATTGAAATTAATTGGTATGACAATGTCAATATCAATATCAATGTCAATATCAATGTCACATTCACTGTGTCAGTTATATTTACATTTATTGTTATAGTTATAGTTATAGTTATAGTTAAGTCACAGTAACACTTACTTACATTGTAATTCTAGTGACAACGCAAACTACATATGTAAATGTGTTAGTTATTTGTGTGTACCGCTATTAGAACACAGCTTACAGTCTTACAGCTTGCAATGTATAGTATTCATTATTCTAACCGTCCATCTTACTCCACTACATATGTACATACACATACACTACACAGACATTACCTATTTTACTCAGTGGTACAGATTGTCTTGCAAAAGCAAAAACAGGTACTGGTAAAACATTAGCATTTTTAATACCAACATTAGAAACATTATTAAAAGTAAGAGCATCACAAGCTATTAATAAAGATTCTACAGATGGTGTCTACAGTTTAATATTATCACCAACAAGAGAACTTGCATCACAAATTGCAAAAGAGGCTGAAATTTTACTTTCATATCATCAAGGTTATAAAGTTGTTACTGTCTTCGGTGGTAAGTATTAGTATTAGTATAAATACTACTACTACTGCTAGTAGTAGTAGTAGTAGTAGTAGTAGAAGCTACCCTACATGTGCTTATATAAATACCTCTACTAACTTCTCTCCTTGAAAATTTACAAACTTATAGGTACTAACATTAAAAAGGATATTAGCTCATTATCTGGTCGTTGTGATTTTTTAGTAGCAACACCTGGTAGGTTATTAGATTTAATAGAAAATAATAATATAGCTAAAAAATGTCAAAGATTAAGTGTACTTATTATGGATGAAGCAGATCAGTTATTAGATATGGGATTTCGTCCTACAATAGATAAAATACTTACATTATTACCATCCAAAGATACAAGACAAACTTTATTTTTTAGTGCAACTGTACCATCAGCTGTAAAAGAAATAAGTAAATTTGGTTTACGTCCTGGATGGGCTTATATTGATACTGTTGGTGAAGAAGTTGAACAAACACATGAACATGTTGAACAAAGTTTAACTGTATGCCCTGATTCTGAACAGTTATTATATTTGGGGGAGATTTTGAATCAAGAGATACGATCCTGTCAAAAAGCTGGTAAGTTTTTTTTATTTTACTTTTATCGCTATTATTACTGCTACTGGCACTGTTACTTGTATTGTGATTCATCGCGTGTGAAGCATGATGGCTTGGCTTGGCTTGGCTTGGCTTGGCTTTGAAATTGGCTTAACTAACCACCTCATTCTTCTCCCTTTATTTCCCTTCATTTCATTTTCTTTCCTTTCTTTTCTCATTTCAATAAACACTAACACAAACGCTAACACTAACACTAACACTAACACTAACACAAACACTAACATTAACATCATAGGTACCAACTTCAAGATTATAGTATTTTTCACAACAGCAAGAGTAACACAATTTTATTCACAATTATTTAATATATTAGAACCCACTTTCTTAGGGGGAACTAATGTTTATGAAATGCATAGTAGAAAAAGTCAATCAAGTAGAACAAGTACTAGTAATCAATTTCGTAGTAGTAAGTAAATCTTAACTGCACTGTACTAGTAGTGCTTTTGTGTTTCCCTGGCATATCATATCTCGTTTCAATCTTATCTTAACTCTTACTAACTCTAATCACATCTTATATAACATCACAATACCCACTTCCTGCTTCCTGCTTCCCGCTTCTCGTTTCCCGCTTCCATTAGGCAAAAATGGTATTATGTTTAGTAGTGATGTAAGTGCACGCGGATTGGATTATCCAGATGTATCATTTGTATTACAAGTAGGTATAACAGAAAGAGAACAATATATTCATCGTTTAGGACGTACAGCAAGAGCTGGTAAATCAGGTCATGGTGGTTTGTTATTAGCACCATATGAAGAAAAATGTATGAAAAAAGCACTTTCAGATATGCCATTAATAATAACAGGAAATAAATATATCCCATCATCAACAACAATAACAGTTATGAATCGTGGTATTAATTCAGTTAATGGTCATAATGAATTAAAGAAATCTGCAGAACAAGCATATGGTGCATGGTTAGGTTATTATAATAGTAATTTAAGAAATTGTGGTTGGAATAAGGAAATTTTAGTTCAATATGCTAATGCAATGTCTACTTATTTTGGTTTAAAAAATCAACCTAAATTATTAAAAAAAACTGTTGGTAAGATGGGTTTGAAAGGTGTACCTGGGTTAGAAACAGAGTAAGTAAAAGTGTAAGTGTAAAAGTAAGGGTAAATTTAAGTAAGAATAAGCATTGTATGTGTATGCGTATGCGTATGTGCTGGCGTTGATGTTGGTCTGTTCTTGGTTATAGATGAGTAGCAGTATGAGTAACACTAACACTTACAGTAGCACTAACACTAACACTAACAGTAACAGTAACACTTACAGTAACAGTAACAGTAACACTTACCGTGACAGCAAATGGGAAATAAAGAAAAGTTGGGAAAAAATGGAATGGAATGGAAGGGAAAGCAAAAACAAAGAAACAAAACAAACAAACGATGCCTAAAGTGAAAGGGTTGAAAGGGTTGAAGGGGCTGGGACCTGGGACCTGGTAGTTTGGCGTAGGGGTGCGTAAGTTGAGTGTATTGCAATGTAAATAAAATCAAATAAAAATAAAAACAATTTCAAAATAGCAAATCGCTGTCATTGTCAGTAGTTAATACTTCCAGGACCCACATGACTAGTACTAGTCTTCGTGTCGCTTGAGAGTGAAGATGAGGAAGAGGGTTACAACTTTCTTATGGCATAATCGATTTTAAACCAAGCACATTATCGTTGTAATTTCAGCATAATGTAATTCATTTAATCATATCATATCATATCATATCATATCACATTATTTCTACATAACATTACAAAACTGTTACAATAACTCCCTACAAAGTTGCTATTATGTTTCACTGTAAATCCTCTATACACAAGAGTCTAACAAATCACTAAAGTGTGCAAGAATATGTGAAATCGTTGTCTTCCAAGCGTGCATTTGCTTTCAAATGCAGGGGGAATGTGGGATGAGATTCGACTTCAGAACACTAAAACAGCTTGATTGACTGACAGAGAAAAAGTTGAGTATGAGCGTAGCAATGAACGAGGAGATGAACGAAGAGAGGTACCAGTTCGTACTCAGTTTGTACCTAATTCGTACACAGTACACTCAAATGGGCCTATTTCAGCCTGATTTCATTTGGGTCACCTTCAGATCGATGATGCCAAGTAAGTACAATAGAAATGATTCTGACATCAAGACAGCTGTGAATGAGTGGTGTGATGATCCTGTTAAAGCAACAGGAAAGTACGGGCACATCAGCAAATGGAACACATCACTGGTTACCAATATGAATAGGCTATTTTCACAAAAGAGAAACTTCAATGATGATATTAGCAAGTGGAATGTAAGTAATGTCACTAATATGTGTGGCATGTTTAATTGTCACATACCAGGACAAGAAGCTGTATCTGTCTTCAATGGTGATATTAGCAAGTGGAATGTCAGCAAAGTTACTAACATGAGATGTATGTTCCAACATGCGGTCTCCTTCAATGGGGATATCTCTGGATGGAATGTCAGTAGTGTTACTAACATGAAAAACATGTTTACTAAAGCTGTCTCCTTTAACGGGGATATCTCTGGATGGAATGTCAGTAAAGTTACTACCATGGAATCCATGTTCCAATGTGCGATCTCCTTTGATGGGGATATCTCTGGATGGGATGTCAGAAAAGTTACTAACATGAAATACATGTTTACTAAAGCTGTCTCCTTTAATGGGGATATCTCTGAATGGGATGTGAGCAATGTCACTGACATGAGTTACATGTTTAATTGTTACATACCAGGACAAGAAGTTGTATCTGCCTTCAATGGAGATATTAGCAAATGGAATGTCAGTAAAGTTACTACCATGAAATCCATGTTCCAATGTGCGATCTCCTTTGATGTGGATATCTCTGGATGGGATGTCAGCAAAGTTAGTACCATGAGTTTCATGTTTCCTAGAGCGGTCTCCTTTAATGGGGATATCTCTGAATGGGATGTAAGCAATGTCACTGATATGAGTTACATGTTTAATTGTTACATACCAGGACAAGAAGCTGTATCTGCCTTCAATGGAGATATTAGCAAATGGAATGTCAGTAAAGTTACTACCATGGAATACATGTTCCAACATGCAGTCTCCTTTAATGGGGATATATCTGGATGGAAGATCCAAAATTCCTGTAAAACTAATGAAATGTGCAATGGTTGTCCAATTCAAGAAGAACACAAACCTATAGGGGTTAATGTGAATCAAATTCATAGTATGAATGGTAATTACTGAACAGCTTAAAGCAAGAAATTTCTATTGTTTTGGATGTGGGATCTCTAGATAGAGAGTAGTGTGTAGTGTGTAGTGTGTAGTGTGTAGTGTAAGCAAGGCAAGGTTGATTGATTGATTGGATGTACAGATGTAAAAAGACAAAGACTAATGACTAATGACTACAAGATTTTCTTTTCGTTCATAATCTTAGCATTACATTACATTGCATTGCATTGCATCACATTGTATCGTTTCTGTGGAGTGCTAGTTGTAAAGTTGATGTTGAAGTTTAAATTAAATTAAGTTAAGTTAATGGTTAATTATATATACAAATTGTACTTTCCCCTTCTAACCTTCTAATGTCGATTATCTATCACCTGACCTGATACCCTACTCATCATCCAGTGCATCTTATCTTAAATCTACTCTTCTTCATCAGCATCAGTAACAGCTGCACCAATAACTTGTTGCATAGTAGATGATGGAATGACACTACCACGTGTAGCAACAGGATTAGAACCAACTGGATCACTATATGATACTGCAGCATATAATGTTGCAAAAAAACCAGCAGCTGCAATAACCATTGCAAAGACTTCCTTAGTTTCTACATGTGGTGCATCAAAATCTATTGTTGTTTCTGGTGCTACACTATCATCCCATATTAATTCAACTTCTTCAGGTAACTATTAATAACAGTAATAATAATAAATAAAGATAAAACGATAAGTAACAAAAAGAAAAGAAAATGAAAAGATAGTTAGTACTTCTTTATCATATGTAAATGGAAATGAAAACATCATTTATATACATTTAATGCCAAAGTGTCATAAATTTGTTTGAATTCATTAATATTGATGCATATGATACTTACCTTCCCTTTGAATGGAGGGTTTCTTGCGAATGGAGGTAAGTTTGGACCACCACCAAGTTTGATCACTGTGGAAGAGATGGCACGAATTCCAGTATTGGATATGTTCACCCTAGCTAGCGATCTAAGAGCTAACCCGTTCATGATTGTCAATTCGTTGTATTGCACACGTGAGGAGTCATCGAAGTTCAGCCCGAACCCACAACCAAAAAATGGATGAAACGAGGGAATTGAATTCATTTGCTGAGCTTAGTGATTGACACACTTTCCTTGCAAAAATAGATTCTCACTTGCTCATATATTGGAGAAATAAAAAAAATTGAGTATAAAAAGAATATTTTGAGGGAGATAATGATGAGTATTCAAGTTGCATTGCCTTGTTAATTGTTTGAGTTGAAAGAATGAGTGTAAGAAGTAATAGCTCCCGTGGTGGTACTACCTTAGGTGGAAATTCAACTTCTCACAAATCTGATAATGGTGGACCAAGTGATAGAAATAATTTAAGAAGAAATATACGTGAAAAGGACTTCTTAGATGGTATGTGATTATGATTTTGATTTTGCGGGTATCTCTGGATGTGTCTGGATACAGCTATAACTATAACTATAGCTATAGCTATAGCTATATATTATCGATATAGTTGTCCATGTCTCTGTATAAGTGTATCTGTGTTTAATTTCCAACTAACCTCTCAACTCAAACTCACTCACATCAACTCACCTTACTCACACCTAAACTTACAAATACTATCACTATACAACTGCCAACTACTACTACTACTACTACTACTACTAAACACAGATAATGCTACATTATTACCAGATACAATGAAACTAAAGCATAAACCAAAAATTACAAAACAACTAAGTGAAGCTATTGAATTTCGTAAAAAATATGCAATAGATAGGAAATCACGTTTAGAAGAAGATCGTAAAAATCATATCAAAATGGATGAATTCTTAAAACCAGAAAATATTTTAAATATAGCAACAAAACAAAATTCTGATATAATAGAAAAAGAGTTAGTTGATAATTTTATGAATGGACAAATATGGATATCAAATCCATCAAAGGAACAATTATTAGATAGAAAAAGAGAAGAAAAATTTCATCAAGAAGCTGGTATGTGATTTTGATAATAAAATACATGATAAATTTACTGATATTTTGTTTTATGTTGTCTTTGATTACCTTGGTTGTCATTGCCTTGGTTTGACTTTGTTTGACTTTGTTTGACTTTGTTTGACTTGGTTTCGCTTGGTTTCGCTTGGTTTGACTAAAATGTAAACTAAGTAACCCTTACCCCGGTCCCGACCCCGACCCTAACCCCGATCCTAATTCACTTTCTCTTATCATTCAACCCAAAACAAATACATTCCTACACACATAACACATACACATATACACACATACATATACACACATACATACTCATACACACTCATACATACACATAAACATAAACATATTCACTACATAGCAAAAATATTTACAAATTCTCAAGAATTACAGAAAGATTTCCCTTCAATGCATATTGGTGATGTAAATATTCCAGAAGCAACACAAGAACAAAAAGACGCAATTGAATTTCAAGAAGAGTAAGTAGTTAGTTCATTTCATTTAGCCTTCTTTCTGGGCTGTTGGTCTGTCTGGTCTGTCTGGTCTGTCTGGTCTGTCTGGTCTGTTTGGTCTGGTCTGTCTGTACTGGACTGAATTGTGCTGAACTGGTTGCTTTTATTACAGATAATTGGATTTTTGTTTGGTTTCATCATGTCTTGTTTTCTTGACACTAACTTCACGCACATACTTACACTTACACTTACACTTACACATACACTTACACATACATATACACATACATATACACTTACACTTACACTTACACTTACACTTACACATACATATACACATACACATACACATACACATACACATACACATACACATACACATACACTTACACTTACAGGTACATTGAAAGAATAAATAATCGTATGGAATTATTTGATAATTATAAAAATTATACAAATAATGTTTTAAAATTAAATATGGATATATTTACACAAGAAAAACAACAATTAGAATGGGAAGAAGAAGTAAGAAATGGGATACAGAATCATAATTTTGAATGGCAAAAAAATATAAATGATAATATTAATAAAATTAAAATAAAAATATCAATTGATCAAGAAGATTTGGATTATGCACAAAGACGACTACTATCTATTCGTGATGAAATTTCAAGGAAATTTCCAGAAATGAGCTCTAATGTAGCTGGTTTAGATAATGGTAGTAGTACACTTGGTAGTAATAATATTGACGATGGTATTGATGGTGGTCAGACTACTGAAGCTGTTGAAAGAGATGCTACCAATGCTTTTGCTGAAGGTTCAATTCCAGTATATTGCTGGTTATTGGGAAGGTTAACATTTGATGGGAAAATCTGTAATATGTTATTTGGCCAGTTTTCAAAGGATATTGAGCCACCAAAAGAAAACTGGATTTATGTTGGAAAAAATGTAGATAGAAATCTCGTTAGTTCTAATGCTACTGTAAATACTGCTACCATGACAAAAACAGTTGATGGTACTTTTATATCTAAAGAACAAAAAGATGAGGAGGATGCAGAACTTTCACAATTACAATCAATTGATGATAAATCCTCAGATTCTTCACTTGCTCGTACAGGTACAGGTGTAGGTGTAGGTTTAACATCACATGCTGAAAAGGATCATGTATTGAATGATTTTGACATGTTATTAGCAAAAGATGACGTCATACATGTTGTTAAACGTAAGTATAAGCATAAGTATGAGTATGAGTATGAGTATGAGTATTTTACTTGTACTGTACTGTAATACTTTACTACTTCTAATAAGAAAAGAAAAGCTGGTCTTGGTTAATTCAATGCCGCCTTTCGCTGTTTTTTGCTTTTTGCTTTCTGCTTTCTGCTTTCGTTCGCTGCTGCTAGTGCTAGTATGATACTATTTTCAAATTGAACTTGAATATCAAGTGTACATGAGGTCAGCTTGTTGTAATGTTGAGACCCAATGTGACACATCGTTCTTAGCTATTAGCTTAATGAATGAATTTAACTCGAATTCCATTCGCTTTGTTCAGGGCATCCATCTTTCTACCATTCTACCAGTTTCTTTCTCTCCTAAAAGCCTTACTTCTACGTTTACTAACCACACTTTCATTCCACTCTTATTTGCGAATACTCTACTCTACGCTACTCTACGATACTCTACTCTACTCTACGCTACTCTACTCTCAATAGGGATAAATCACGATCAATCATACAAAGCTAATGTAGCATCTACAACAGAAACAGAAACAAATACAAATACAAAACCAATAAAAACAATATATTATACTGTAGAAAATTGCAGTTTAAATCATATTAATGGAAGATATTTGGATCATGGTAAAGCATGTAATGTTCCTAAATATAGAAATACACGTGGTTGGGCTATATTTAGATGTAGTTTAATGGAAATTCCAGGTATGTTGAAGTTTAAGTTTAAGTTTAAGTATAAGTATAAGTGTATTTATATTTATATTTATATTTAGTGTAGTTAGCAGATTTGTCGATTGTAATGAGTTGTCTTGTCTTGTCTTGTCGTGTCTTGTCTTGTCTTGTCTTGTCTTGTCTTGTCTTGTCTTGTCTTGGCTTGACTTGGCTTGGCTTGTCTTGTCTTCGTT
>JACKZZ010007751.1_pt1 | contig 16123 bp, 9 predicted proteins | sample 8027871 | NCBI WGS metagenome assembly JACKZZ01 (sample SAMN15724774, study PRJNA655200) | protist metagenome | isolation source: fluorescence activated cell sorting (FACS) single amplified genomes of... | place: USA: West Boothbay Harbor, Gulf of Maine | collected 2000-07-19
TCAACTTAAGCTACTACTATAAATAATATATTTACACATTAGCAATGAAGTTCGAATGCAGAATACCCTTACCGTTATCGTTGAAGGAATACCAAAACGGATTTACCTACGGGTATATTATTGCGGCTCGTGAGGGAAATAAAAAGGGAGATGGTGATATTGAAGTGCAAGTTCCAGAAACTCCGTTTGATAACTTAGATGGCAGCATGGGGATATCGGAGTTTACCTCACACCCAGTTCCAATTGCAAAAGGTTATTATAGTCGTAGAAAATATAATCTTGGCAGTCAAGTTCCTGGTTATGTAAAAATGATTGTGCCGGCAAACGCCTTGTTGCTAATTGAAGAAAATTGGTTTTTCCCTGATCCAAATAATGGCGAAGTTGTTCAAAATTTAACTGTGTTAGTATCTTGCTATTTTAAACACACAACTCTAAAATTTGTTTCATCGACCCGTGTCCGAGATAACGACAATGGCCGTGAAAATAAAAATGAAAATGTTTTTAATTTAACAGAAAAAGAATTAAAAGCACGTAAAATTGTATATCTAAATATTGCTGAACAAGATAAAAATGATTCCGCGTATTCAGAAATATACGATCCAACTGCAAACAGTTCTGGGCCTAATACTAATCGCGGTCCATTGAAGCAAAATTGGTTAGAAACTTCAGATTACCCCGTATGTTGCGTATACAAAGATTGTTCAATTGATTTTCGTGTATGGGGTATTACTGCAAAAGCGGAAAAATACTGTAGCGATTTTCAGCAAAGAATAATGAACCGCGTTGCTGGCATGGCATTTTGTACGTTGGACCAATATGTTGATTTACCATATGATGATATTCTTCAAATGTGGTTAAATAATCATAAAGTTTTAAAAGAATTAAGAGATAAAAGAATTGCCGCGGAGGAAGAAGCTGACGCTGAAAAATCAAAGCAGAAAGGAACGAATGATGAAAAATGAAAAGCTTCTTGTACACCTTTATGCACGAAAATATACACAACACACCATGTATAAAATATATATTCAGTACAAATTTAAAGTAACGCGTATGATATTTTAAAATTTTAAGTTATTTGCAAATATATACGAGTAAATATATCCAAATACTTCCTTCTTGAGGATGTATTGATACTCACAGTAAGATGGATTCAAGGCACTCAGTTATTGTATTCTAGGGAGAGGTAAGAAATATCATGATGAGTGTATATAAATTAAATTAGAATACGCGCATAAATATTATTTTTTTAGATTAACGTTTGTGTGGAGTGTGTAAGTTTAACTTTTTTAAAAATAAATATCAAAATAAATGTTTTTTTACAAATATTAATAAAAAAATAAATAACTTTTTTTAAATTATTTTAGCCGGGATATCAATAGTAAAAATACAGGTTATGTATTTTTTTTAAAAACTTAAAATATTACGTATATATTTATTATATTATAAGTTATCAGTTATCATACTTAGCTCCCTAGATGATATTATATGATATATCTGCTTTTTCACACTTTTTTTCGCTTAGGCACTTTATGAAAATTTTCTTCCTTCACGGGAACATGGATTTCATGATATGTTTTCATTAGCTTATCAATAGTCGGGTCGATTCCTCCTAAGCTCATATTGTTTCTTAAATGTCCATGGTGATAAAAATGTAAATATCTCCTGTGAATGAACCATTTGTACTTCTCCAACCAACTGCCTTTAATATGAAACTGAGAATGTAAATATGTATTTGAACCAACCAAAATAAATGCTTCAAGTACAAATATACAATATAAATCGTACGACGGTATTATACAATAAAACAAAAATAACAATATAAGTACAATTGGACCAAATGCCATGGCACCACCTCCATCTATATATTTGCCGTTACTCAATAATTTATTAAATGGATAATGAATTTTATGATGAACCATGTGCACACGGTGTATTTCACTGAAAGGAAATATTGGTATCCGTACGTGACCTATTAAATGTAAGCACCACTCAATAAAATTGCATACCTGCCACGCAAACATCATGAATAAGATATATTTACCTACCATGATTACATCAACACCCATCATTGTATCTTTTAAGAAGTAGATCATAGCATTACTACAATTTATACAAATGTAAGACTTTTATTGTATGGCAGTTTAAGTTAGTCCAATCTTAAGTTGATTAATATATAATGAATAAATATAATAATCGACGATGATGATGGTGAAGAAGATGTGAAGTACGTAACGTGTATAGTATAATATAAGCTTATTATAGGCCAAGCTGGTGGTAGTAGTAGTACCTGGTGGTATAAGAAAAAAAAAAAAAAAAAATGGCCTATAATTTCAACAAAACCCCTGGAATACTACCAGGTACTATGGCCTAACTAATTGAACTAATAGTAATTAAACAACACATAATGATTTTAGATTTTATTATGGGTATTTTTCCTTCCCTTTTTGTGTTGGACCTTAAACTGTGAAAAGAGATTACACTATTTTATACAATAATAAATGACTAATAGTCGTCTATCTATATCAATAAAGTATATTCACCACAAATCCTTCTCCATCTCTTTCGCACAAGAGTAATACATTTTAGAGGAACACTGAATAGCATTGAAAAATAATTGGTATGTGGTGTATCCATTATTATTATCATTTATTATAATAATTTTACGGTAAAGTATATATATAATAATAATAAACCACACTACACACGCTCGTATGTGTGTGTGTTGTTTTGGAAGATGTAGCAATCAGTCATATATATATACTAGAAAATACTTACGACAAAATACAAAGAAATCCAGTTTTCACCTTTGAAGTTCGCTTACGTGTTACATAACAGGCAATATGAAGATTATTGATAAAATCAATGCAACATTGGCAAAAGGGGAGAAAGTATTTTCATTTGAGTTTTTTCCACCGAAAACAAAAAATGGTGTAAAAAATTTATATATACGAATTAATCGTTTAGGTTCATTTGAACCGACATGGGTTGATATAACATGGGGTGCGGGAGGTAGAACTGGCGATTTGACATTGGAAATTGCAAAAAATGCACAGAAATATTGTAGTGTAGATGTATTGATGCATTTAACATGTACTAATATGACAAAGGATAAACTACGTGAGGTGTTGCAACAAGCAAAAGACGCCGGTATTGAAAATATATTAGCTCTGCGTGGTGATCCAGTACGTGGCCAAGGGGGTGTGTGGAAACAATGTAAAGATGGCTTACGAAACGCTAAAGAACTAGTCGAATTTATCCGTAAAGAATTTGGCGACCACTTCTGCATTGCCGTTTCAGGCTACCCAGAAGGATACGCTGGGATGGCAAAATATGATGACGACCTTAATTTTTTAAAAGAAAAAGTTGCTGCAGGCGCTGATGTTGTTTTGACACAACTATTTTACCGTGGAGATGCATACGGCAAATATTTAAAAGATTGTAAAGCAGCGGGAATTACAGCCCCAATCATACCTGGAATTATGCCAATACAAAATTTCAGGGCTTTTAAAGCAATGACAGAGTATTGTAAATGTCAAATACCAGATGAATTATTAAATCAATTAAAGAAACATAAAGACGATGACGAGGCTGTTCGTGAGGTTGGTATTGATATAGTAACTAAATTGTGTAACGAATGCTTAGACCATGGTGCACCTGGATTGCATTTTTACACGTTAAATTTAGAGCGATCTGTAAGACAAATTATTAGACGTGTTGGTCTTGCCGGATACAACAACGAAGAGCCCGAGGATAATAAACGCCCCGGCAAAAAAGATAAAAATAACAATGACGACGACGATGAAAAAAACAAAAACAATAATGAAGAAAGTAAAGAAGGTGACACGAAGAATGATGTACCGAAAGTTCTTGCAAATTCACCAACTATTTCTGCTACCTATGGTAACGATATTAATTATGGACCAAGTTTATCGCTTGGTGACGATGCTTTAAAAGGTTCGGACAAGGCATCGCAAATTAAAGTTGGTCCAAGAGCTGCCAGCCGCCGTCGGTTTCCATGGAGAGCATCCACACTTTCCAACCGTTCGGATGAGAATGTACGTCCAATCTTTTGGGCAAATCGCCCAAAAAGCTACATGGCACGTACTGAATCGTGGGACGAATTTCCGAATGGGCGTTGGGGGGACAAAAATAGCCCAGCATTCGGTGAATTAGGAGAAACTCACTTTTTCCACTTTAATTCTGGCACCATGGTTGAAAGGAAAGCCCAATGGAACGAAGCACCATTACAAGCAAGTGATATTAACGAAGTATTTGCAAAATATGTGGAAGGAAAAGTGTCGCGTTTACCATGGTGCACGGAACCATTACAATTGGAAACATTAGAAATTATTGAAAGATTAGGAAAATTAAATAGAAACGGATTTTTGACTATCAATAGTCAGCCAGCTGTAAATGCAGTATCATCTGACGATCCTGTATTTGGATGGGGCGGGCCGAATGGCAGAATATACCAAAAAGCATATATTGAGTTTTTTTGTTCACCAAAGAAATTAGGTCAATTCATGGAATCAATTAGTGAAATACCAAATTGCTCATTAACATACCATGCTATTGATATCAATGGCAACTCTTATTCAAATAGTAATACAAAAGCTCCATCTGCGGTCACATGGGGTATTTTCCCTGGGCGCGAAGCATTGCAACCGACAGTGGTAGACCCTGAAATATTTGAAGTTTGGAAAGATGAAGCCTTTAGCTTGTGGTTATCAGAGTGGGCAAATTTATACAATGAAGAATCACGATCATCAGAACTAATTCATGAAATCCATAATACGTATTATTTAGTCAATGTTGTAGATCATGATTTCATAAATGGTAATATATTTGATATATTTGAAACAATAAGCGCAAGATATAGTGAGACGAGCAGTGATTCTGCAAGCGTGGATATTGGACGGTAATAATACAAATTCCATATATTTAATAATATATCTCTCTATCTTATTTAATGTGTTTATGTACCACACCATACTATGTAAATTTATAAATACCTTATAAATTAAAATATATAAATACTTTTTATTTTTTTCCTTACTGAACTTACTTAAATATCGTCGTCTATTTTCCCTTATTTTTTTAAAATTATGAGTATAAAAAACAACCATAAAAAATTATAAAAAAATATTTTTTATTATAGTAACTATAAATATTTACATGTAAAAAAACAAAATACACTGTAAAAAATATAACAATTCGACCGATATTAACTTAAACTTCTATATATTTTTATAAATTTCTTCACCAATTACAATAAAATACTCATTTACTCATAGCCTTCATCATCATCGCTACTACCTGCACGACTCATATCCGCCTCAATTTTTTCTTTTAATCTTTTTTCTTCATCTTCTATTAGTTGCTGCTCATCCTCATCCTCGGTCGTTTTACCACCTTTGGAGCTTTTACCCCCTTTTGATGATTTTTCCCCAGAGGAGTTTCCTGTTTTGGAGCTTTTACCACCTTTGGATGGTTTTTCTCCACCTTTAGAACTACTGCTAGTTTTCCCAGATTTACCTCCTTTTTTAGAGCTACCTTTTTGCTCCTCCTCTTCCTGTTCTACTTGTTCCATTTCCTCTACTGATTTTACACTAACACATACTTTCTGGTCAGGCTGAGACGCCACAGTTTCCACTTCTTTTTCGATTTCTGCTTCATTTTCATCATCTTTTCCTTTTTCTGCCCCACCCTTCGTCGCTCTCTTAGATGTAGCTGATAATGGCCTTCTTCTACGGCCTTTTGTTGTTGTGGCGCCACCTTTTGATGCTCCTTTCTTTGTTTTTGAACTTGTACTGGTTTCTCCTTTCTTTGTTTTTTTGCCAGTTTTTGAACTTTTACCGGTTTCTCCTTTCTTTGTTTTTTTGCCAGTTTTTGATGCTTTACCGGTTTTTGATTTTTCACCAGTTTTTGATGCTTTACCGGTTTTTGAAGTTTTGCCGCCTTTCTTCGAAACATCCTTTTCTTCCTCTTGTTCAACCTGTTTCGGGGTTCTACATTTGTTACCATCATTACAATCATCATCCGAATTGCACTTGCCACCTTCATCGACACCACCATCATTGCCATGGCTACTGCTACCTTCGCTACCACTATCGGCGCTGCTGCTACTGCTACCTTCGCTACCACTATCGGCGCTGCTGCTACTGCTACCTTCGCTACCACTATCCTGCTGCTGTTCTTGTTGCGCGTTCCCTTCGCCTTGATTTTGTGCTGTTGCTCCACCACTGTTACCACCTGGTGTCGCAGAGAATACTTGTTCTTCTAATTTTCCCCAACAAACTAAATTTGGACTACATATAGTTCCAACTTGTTCGCTTTGCATGACTTTGCGTACAATTAATGATTGTTCGCATTTTGGGTTGCATTTAAAGTACTCATCATAGGTTGTAGATAAATCATTCCACGCTTTAATACATTCTTCACCACATACTGGATCAGGGGTAATTTTAGTAGCTTTAGCGAAACGGGGCATATTGTTATTGTTATGTTTTTGCGCTAATGCAATACGTTCATGACTTTTTTCGTTTAATTGCATTGCCGTATCGATGACAAAATTATTTGTCTGCTTTGCAGTCATACCATGCGTAGCTTTTTTTTCTAGCACATTTAACTCCTTTCGTAAAATATTTGCAACTTTTTCCGATGTCTTCAACAATAATAAATTATTTTTTGGTTGATGCTTCGACTTTGATAAATCCACTGTCGCGGACACAATGGCAATACATCCAATGAACAACAATACTTTCAAACCCATTTTGAAAATCGCTGATATATATATGTGTATGTACGCAGCGATGAAATTGTTATATATAATTTGGCCGTAGGCATAGCTGCGCCCATGTGAGGTATCGTTACAGATGCAGGTTGTACATATGTAAGAAAATATAATGTATCTATGCATATATATATGAATTAAAGTAAACTGTGAGGTATTTCACATACTGTGTTGTGTTATATATGATGGGTCCCCCTCTTTTTAATAACATTCCATGCAAGTGTCTCCTCTGATTGTCCATGGTACCTGCTACGTCAGTGCTAATGTTGGAATGCCAATGGTATGGCCATGTTAATTGTTATAGGTTTTTATTCGTACAATACTCTGCCAGTTTGTAACTGCCCTCCCCATACATTTCGTATTATATATAATGCTACAAGGATACGCAGACTGCCGCATACTCCGCACATCATCAATTTAGTACAATACTCTGCCAGTTTGTAACTGCCCTCCCCAAATATTTCGTATTATATATAATGCTACACGGATACGCATACTCCACACAGTGTCAATTTCGGATAGTGTGCTAGTGGTAGACGTAACAAGGCCCTGATCGAGCTCTGCTCATATTTAAATGGTTCCTTTTCATATAGTGTATAGTATTATTTTTTAGTACCTGCTGTGTCCATTCTAATTTAAAATAAATAAATTATTGCGTAATGTGCAAGGTCGGGATGATGCTAATGGTTTGTGGCTTGAAGCTGTTAAGAAACAACCAATCATCACCACAGAAGGGATCACTATTTAAATATTTCAGTGCCCAGAGTTGCAGAAGAAACAATGGAGCTAAAAATTCTAGTTTTACAATGCACGAACATGGAAGAACTAAAAAAAAAAATAAAAATATAATTATTAATAGTAAGTAGTTCAAATTAGCTAGTTGTTGTTTTTAAATTTTTATTGTTGTATTTACTATTGTTCTTGTTTTATCCACATATTTCTATTATGTACACAATTATTATTTAAATTTTATTTATTATTTTTTCAAATATTATAATTTATTATTACGTATTATTATTAAAATAAATCAAAATAATAGTAATGTGATTGATAATAATAATAACAAGTATAATAAAGGCAAATCACATCGCCACTTTCCCCCCTCCCTCTCCACTCCTCCCGCCTCGGTGTACAAAATTATGTTGCACATGCTAATATAGATCCATACGTATTTCTTTACCCAATAAAATTATACTAATAAACTTTTACTATTCAATATGGGTGGTGGCGGTCAATTAAAACCTATGGAAGGTGCGGAGGGTTTGTCAACTTTTGAGAAAGCAAAAAAACGTGCGCTACGGGGAGGCCTTACTGGCGCAGCAGCGCAAGGTATTAATGTATTGGCATTGATGTGGCTCAGAACAACCATGAATTACCAAATGGCAAATGGTGGAGGCATGATGTCCACTATTAAACTTTTATACAAAGAAGGAGGCATCCCAAGGTTCTATCGTGGCTTAGTACCAGCCTTAATTAATAGTCCAATCTCACGTTTTGGAGATACCTTTGCAAATGCTGGAGTTATTGAACTAATGAAAGATAGTACCTTACCAATCGCACTTCAAACTGCTGCTGCTTCCGTAACGGCTGGTGGTGTAAGAATTTTTTTAATGCCAATGGACGCATGGAAAACTAACAAACAAGTACACGGGGAAGATGGAGTCAAACAATTATTGAAAAAAGTAAGAGCTAATGGCCCACAGACTTTATACCACGGTGGTATAGCACAAGCAACTGCAACTGCGGTTGGACATTGGCCATGGTTTGTTACATACAATTATTTAAATCAATACTTAGGATGGAACGATTCTACCACTCCACTGTATAAAAAACTGTCACGTAACGCCACAATCGGTTTGGCAGCTTCCTTTGTTTCTGATGTAAGTTCAAACAGTATCCGCGTGCTTAAAACGTACCGCCAAACTGCAAAAGTGCCTGTAGGTTACTTGCAAGCTGTTCAAGAAATTAAAGCAAAAGATGGTCTTTTCGGGTGGAATGGACTTTTCTTGAGAGGCTTACAAACTCGCATAGTTTCACATGGTATAAACTCAATGGTATTTACGGTTGCATGGAAATTATTACAAGACAATGCATAAATATATCTTTCACCGAAGATGCGGTTTACAACCACTTGCGGATTCTTTGTTTACGTAGACGAAGGGCGTACAGCAAGGAGTATGATAGTATAACTTAAGTTTTATCAGATTAACACTTTTTAATATTTAAATTATAATAAAGAGAATTAAAATAATTTATGATTTTATATAATTAATTCTTACTCATTTATTTAATATATTATTTTAACTTTACCAAAATAAGTTGTACGCAGTTATAAATCTTGCTAGTCAATTGTGCAGATAAAAGAACTGTTTGTGGTATATGAGTAAGAATACCGTTGTGCCTGGTTTATATATAATACGCTCTCGTAATTTTTTTTGCACCAACACAAAAATGATTAATATCTTTTAAAAACATGTGTATATACCCCCCTTTGAATGAGTAAGAATTAATTATATACCCCCCTTTTCAATTTTGCCCTTCGACACCCATAACAGCATCGTCATCAAGTCCTAATAATTGTTTGCCTACTAATGTTTCTCGATCAGGATGCATTTGTATTAATCTATGATATGCCCTCCTAGCCGCATTAGAGTCAACTCTATCATGGAGGTAAGCAAGCAGTGTTTCCTTGGCGTCAACTAATTGCTTCAGTTTAACACCAAGCTTCAATTTTTTTACGGCAGAAGACCTCATATCTACTCGCACTGCTTCGATGTATTCATCAAACGGTGGTTGGATCGCTTTCCAATCTTCAAATATGCTTTCAAATTCAGAAATAGTTTTCCTCATAATATGCTCTAACGGCCCTAATAAATTGTCAAAATCACTACGTTTCAATGTTAAACAAATAACGGCATCAGTCTTTGCAATGCATGAAGCATTACGTCGTTCACTGGACAACAAAGCTTGTTCTCCGAAATAATCACCAGTCCCTAAATTAATCAAAAACTTTCTGGTCCCATTTGAATCTTCCTTCTCTACAGCAACTTTTCCTCTTAAAATTATGAAAAATTCTTTTCCTGTATCGCCTTGTTTGATAATGTAATCCCCTTTCATGAATGTAATTTTTGTCAGTGCACCAGCCACTTTATACCGTTGCCTGACATCCAGTGTATCTAACAATTTAACTTTGGTTAAAAAATTTTCATACATTAAGCGGGCTTTCTCAGCTTCTAGACCAGTACCGATTCTAGTGCCAAATGTCCTGCAATTGCACGCGAATAAATTGTATTTTGCAGCTGCTTTCAAAAACGATTGTAAATTTACGTGTTCTACGCCATCATCATTATTGTTTTTTTCATTTTGAGCTTTCTTCATTTCATCTAATGCAAACTCTAGCATGTCCGCAACTAATGCCTCGGACATTCGTGGATCGGCTTGAAATACCATAATACTAAAGTCATCGAATGTAGGGTTTCGTTTTGAGTTGTAAGTTTGAAAATTTCCCCATAAAATTTTTCTCATTTCATCCCTTAGATCATCGTATGCTCTTAAGCATAAAGCACAAAACGCATCTAAATTACATATAAAATTATCGCGGCAATTCAGGGAATTTCTTTCATCTACTAATAGCCATGCATCGTGAACATCTGTTCTGTTACCAAGCTCGCCATTTTCATTTTCTAATGTATCCTTTTTTGCTTCAAGCAATTCAACATTCGTCCTAGATTTTTCGCTTTTTAAGTTATCTTTAAAAATTTGGTATGGTGTGTTTTTAGAACTAACCCCCGAACGTTCTTTGGCAAGTGATGAATGTCTTCGCTTAGTTTTTTCAGAACGCGAATCGTATTTTTTAACAATCTTTATCATTGCGGAGAAATCAGGTCGTTTTGAAAGATGGGTTAGAAAAAAATGTTTTACTTTAGACTCATTTTTACACTGTTCAAAATTAGAATATATCACCTTTTCACAATTATGTGTTATTTCAAGTAAATTTTCAAGCATTTGCATTATAATATCATTTCTATTTGTTCCTACTTTATATACCAAATATGGACCATGACATAGGAAGGTTTCAACAACAAAAAATATTACATCCAACGCAACTTTTTCGCTTATGTAAGCGTTTCCATCCTCCCACGATTCGAATGCTACTTTATCCCGCTTACGAATTTCACTAAGTACAAGCAAATAAAAATCTAAAGAATTATTGTAATCATTAACTAGCTGGCCATCACTAAATGTTTTAAACTGCTTGCATCTTATACTTGTTGGTACATATTGCACTACGCTAGCAATAAAATTTATTAAGTTCTTTTGCGCCAATTTTCTCAATCCATATTTCCGAAAAAAAAATTGATTCAAAAATTTTACAAAATGTACACGTGGTTGGTTATTGACTTCTTGGTCACAATCGGATGCCATTTTTTCAACATAAATTTCCAAAATTAAATTACAAACGGATTTTTGTGACATTCTTCGTATGCCTTTTTTATTTTGTAAGGCCCACAATTTTTCCTCTAATGACATTGTTGTTCCATTCAAACTATCACCATTGTCATTTAGATCCTGTTTCACAGCACGCTTCTTTTTTTTTACTTTTTTTTTATTGTTGCTTTTTGAATTCTTCTTGCTGCGTTTTTGATTCAAATCATCGTTATCAAAGTCACTATCCAGAGTTTGCGTGCTTCTTTCCTCTAGCGATGTAGCCTGATTATTCCATTGCCCGTTTACATATCGTCCAATTTCTTCCACTGTCCCATCCATACTTCGTTTTCGAACTAATCCCCATTTGGACCGATCTCGACCACTATTACCATTGCTAGGTGTAGTTACAACCTCTTGCAGTGTTGTTTCTAAAGTGGCATGATCCAGCATACTGTTGAATAATCCAGCATCTAACAATTTGTCACCAAACTTAACACTGCGATGTTGATGTGACCAAATTTGCATTGCTAGATCACGCGCCAATTGTTTTATTTCACGTAATACATTTTGGAGCAATTGAAAATCTCTTGGGTATGACTTTTTAACATACCAATTAAAACCACTGAAAATATTGTCTTCTTTTGGGCAATGACTCGTTAAACGCAACACCTCCTTCATTCTGATTTTATCAACGGTGTTCTTTGCTTTCATCCGACGACAGAAACTCTGTAAAATTATTATAGCTTCCTCTTCCCCAGTGACCGTGCGCCTATGTATTTTATCCTGTTTTTTCTTTTTAACCAGAGAATATCTTAATCTATGTAGTGATGATATTTGGTCTTGAATATCCTTTCTTATTTTTTGACGCGCCTTTTCATCTTCATCAATCACATCACTAAAGTTAGTTTGGGCTAACATGCTTTGAAGCTTTTCTTCGTCTAGTGTATCGTTGTTTTTATTCATATTTTGAATATCATTAAACATATTACTGTTCATGAATATTTGCCCGCGACGTCGGCTTTGCAAATTATTTGGCAATTGAACACTGGTACTATTACCAATAGGGCTACCTTGCAATAATTCTAGTAACAAAGTCGAATATTCTCCCCACACATAATTAATTTTTTTTTCAATCGATTGTAGAGCAGTCAATGACAGCAAATTTACTATTTCTTCGATAGCATCATTTATGTAACGGTGATATTGTAACAACATTTCGGTATTGATGTATCTAATATGGCTGCTAGGTGATGCAGCCATCTTTGTCAGCTTATATGACTTTATTTGGTTTTGTAGATTAATCAATACTGCATTTAAATGACGTTTGATGAGTTTTAAGGATGTTTTGGATGGACTACTGTTTACAGGGGCACGTTCGGTGTTAAAAGGTAATGGAGATTTTGGTATAATATTACCTTTTGCATTGAATAACCCGTTAATAAATTCTTCACTAATTTGCACGTTGCTTGTTTGATATTTTACGCTATAATTTTGCACGTCTTCAGGCATTGAGTGGATTGCTGTACTAAATATTTCATCACGATGGCGTATGTAATGATGTTGATTTCGTCTTCGGTTTTTATTGTTGTGAAAATTATTCCTGTTCATTTGTATATATCTCCCTGGTTCTTTAAAATAATGTATGTTCCCATGCATACAAAGATACTGTGTGTAAATATAAGTATGTTTTTACTTCGCACAGTTATCCATCTATCCAACTTCATTGCACGTGTGTACAGAGCGTCATTCGTTATTAGCACACACATATGTGTTGTTAATATATGAGAGCCTATACAACAATAATAACAACAATTATTAATAAATAATAATAATATTATTATATATTATTATTCCAATTATTTATTATTATATCATAAATGCACAAATAGTATATAGCACAGTATGTACAAAAAATAAATGTAAATATTATAACGGTTGCCCAATGTTGTTGTTTGTTTTATTTAAAATAAAATAATAATATAATAATAATAATAATAATAATAATAATAATAATTCTTACACAACAAGGAAAAATAATAATAAATTCCACCAAAATATAATAATAAAATAATAATAATAAATATAAAATAATATAACTACTATAATAACTATAAAATAAATTTTTTTTATTTTTTTGTATCACATCTATGATCTATGATTGATGATGTGATACATGATGTGTACACATACGGGAACAGATGCTATGCAATATTGACACATGCCATGTAATATACACAATCTATAGAGAATATTTGATTTACCAGCATGGGTGAAATGGCATTATGTATTGACCTCGGCACTTACTCTTGTAAAGCAGGGTTTGGAGGTTTAGAAAGCACCAAAATTAGCCGTTGGATGCCAGATGTAATTTTAAACCCTGTTGACAACAACAATAATATAATATATGAAATGCCAATATCGTCTTTTGATCACGCCGAAGCTAACGGGTGTAATAAAACCAGATGCGTTAATGTTGATCGGTTTCAAGAGTTATTTTACAAAGTTATACTGGAAACAAATATTGAACCAGTTGAAAGCTCCATTTTGATATCAACGCCGATGGCTTCAACTATGTTAGAAAAGCATCACATTGCTAGTATTTTGTTTGAAGAATTTAACTGTAAATCTTTGTACTTTGGGCATGCACCCGTTTTTGCTGCATTTGCCAATGGGTATACATCTGCAATAGTTCTTGACAGTGGGCATAATTATACCAGCTTAACTTCAATTAACGATGGTGTAATAGATCGTAAAAATGTATCTTTTTTTTCAATCGCTGGGAAAGATATTACGGATGTATATGGAAAATGCGTACTTTCAGAAACGAAAGATAATGACAAATTAAGCTATCAATTTGAAGTTGGATCCAACACGTTTTGGCCAAATGATAATTTGTATTCTATAATAAAAGAGAAATTCGCATTCGTATCCAAAAACATGGAGCATGATCGTGCTAAAGCAAAAAATGGTGCGAATCTACAACGATACAAATTACCAGATGGTTCTTGGATGACGATTTCGCAGCCAAATTATGAAGCACCTCAAATTTTATTTAACCTACCAACAAATGAAAATAATAAATCGTGGTTTTCAGATGTAAAACAATATTTTGGCAATAAAGGTTGGAAAAAGGATGGCAATATCGTAGACATGTTTTACGATTTTACTGTTAAATTAAACAAAGAATTAGACCATTCTATACCAAATGTATTATTCACAGGCGGCAATACGATGATTAAGAATTTTTACAAAAAGTTCCAACAACAACTTAGGCATGTATGTAAAAATGAAAACGACGTAATAAGAGGTCAAAAGTATATTGAAAAAATACTTCAACCAGATACAAAATTTCAAGCTAATAAGTATGCCGCGTGGGCTGGTTGTTCCATCTTAGCTGGATACAGTCCATTAACACCATTTTATGTAACAAAAAATCAATATAATGAAATCGGCGATGAAATAATTACAGCACGATATTCATGAGAATGTTTTAAATCGTTTGAGTGCGGCAATAAATTAAAAGTTTAAAAAGTTTTCTAAAAAAATCCAACACCCGTAACGCGTACCAAGTACATATATATTATGCACTTACACTCAATTTTTAATTCAAGTACATATATATATATGTATTATACGTATATTAAATGTTCTTACTCATTAATTTAAAAAAAATGTTATACCTGTGTTTAATATCCATCTCGTATATCGTACTATTTTGATGGGATAGAAAATGTAAAAATCTACTCCGAATAGACTTAAGCTAACATCTATCATTTACATTTAAAAATGTATGGTAACATATATATACCTCATATTTCATACGAGTCGTATAGTTAGTATTAGAGAGTGGTGGAATATTACGTAAAAAAAAGTGTAAGATGTAATTTGTAGATCGATAAACTCTAATATTGCAAAATGCACAATGGTTTGAAAGTTTACGAACCAAAACACGCACGCACCACACGCACTCGCTCTTCTCTCTTCTTTTTTTCATTATCGTCGAGAGATGGTGGTTCAGGATTTTGTTGTGTTTGTAAATGGGTTGTATCTATGATATGAACATAATTTTATAAAGGAAGCGATTATATATCTGTTAAAAACAAACTACACTTCATCATCTACACGACTGGTTTCTCATTACTGTCTTGAGCAATTACAATTGCAACTGGATGTTGTGTTACAACTGTTCCTTGAATCGTTTGCATTTGAATACCTTGTTGAAACTGTTGTTGTGGCACGGGTATTAATAAAAATTTATCGATCAATAACCAAATGCCAAATGAAAATCCAATTCCTAAAAATAAAGCAGCTGCCATGCCTTCTAGGGCAAAATTATATCCACGACCATATGAAAAACAACGAGTTCTTTCATAATCAGCCGGCAACGCACTCCAATGAAAAGGATGTGGTTTAAAATAGTGCTTGCACCCGGGACCTAAACGTTGGTAACAACTAGTAACATTTGTTTCTGCACCGTTTTCAATTGTAGTATGATTCTCACATATTGTAAGAGAGTGATAATATCCTTCATGTCTAGTCCCATTACATTCAGTATAATCAATGATCTTCCTGTCACTTTCTGCATTAGTACACTCAATTGTAAGAACAATATATAATATTAAACCAAACAACAAAAATATAGCAGTCACCAGTTGGCAACAAGATGGAAACTTTTCTTTTCCTAAATTTTTTCTACAACAAAGACGTGTTGACACAGCACTAATTCCACCACCACAAAAGTAAACAGGGCAGCAAAATGATATACAACACATACCCATCTTTAACTTTCTTTCTGTTCGCGACAAAATATATATCTAAAAAGCATTAATTCAATTCTAATATGATTTCCAATGATCCCTGTGGTGTATTTATATGAAAGGTGGGATACTATATACATATATA
>JACKZZ010012556.1_pt1 | contig 16120 bp, 8 predicted proteins | sample 8027871 | NCBI WGS metagenome assembly JACKZZ01 (sample SAMN15724774, study PRJNA655200) | protist metagenome | isolation source: fluorescence activated cell sorting (FACS) single amplified genomes of... | place: USA: West Boothbay Harbor, Gulf of Maine | collected 2000-07-19
GTAGGTGGCACCTCCTTGACGACTGCTGCGTGTGAACTGGCATGTCGAAGCGAAGTGAATCAGATGCGAGCGCGCGGGGCGGATCGCCGGCGGCCAGTGGGGTCGTCTTCAAACTGCAACGTGGTATGATACCACGCGAAGACCGTCTTTAAACTGGGTCAGGTCGTCTTCAGGCTGCAAGGTACGGTTTTTCAGTTTGAAGATGGCCATTGCCTCGTTAACCCCACAAAACGTGGTATCATACCAAAGGCATCTTCAAACCACGTCATATGACTAAGAATTCTTTATGACCAGTGCCAGCGTACTGCAAACCGAGTACGCAATCATGACGTCGTTGTTGACGAATATGGAACTCGTGCAGAGAACACGTAAGAGTACTGCACTAGCGCTCATTGTCGGACTTACCTCAACTACAAGTTACAAGAAGCGATGACGCTGGGTGGTACAATTGTGGAGCTATACAATTTACACATGTTTTGATTTATAACTCTGTTATCTTTTTCTGCTGAAATCTTAACAATCTTCTGCGCTGCGATATGTCTGTAATAACTTCAATGACGTTTTTTGTTTCGGTATTCCAACCTACAAGATTTTCGACCCGGTGGGCCTGGCATCCCCACTCACCCGACTCCAAACCTACCAGAAGTCGTAATCCACTCAACATGAGATTATAATCCACTCTCAACGAAATTATAATCCGACGACACTACCAAAAATTACAAATAAAGCTTCATACACTAGTTCCAGCACAACACAGAACCTAAGCGTTCCTTTATTTAGATCAACCTACCTAGTAGGCCTACGTGGAGTCGGTACTATTTTAGTATTGGTCTCCAATCTGGCAAAACTGTCGTACGCGGTAGCCGAAGCTGTGATTAGTCCCTGGAATATGTGCATAGTCATATCAGAGTCAACCTTTATGCGTATCTCATTTATTCTGAAAAAAAAAAAAAGAAATCAGACCGAAACTCTTTGACACGTAAACTATACGAAATCAGTGCGTTGGACCGTTCTAAACCTACAAGCCTTGGAAGAGCTCGTCGGTAAATCTTGACATTCGATTTAGCATTCGACAAGACAGTGTCGTCAATTGGCTAGATAGTTAATATTGCAAAGCTTGTCACTGTGGCAGTGCGACCCCACTGTGGCAGTGCGACCCCACTGTGGCAGTGCGACCCCACTGTGGCAGTGCGACCCCACTGGGGCGTGCCTTGAAAAACACAAAATCGACGCAAGGAATTGGGTATCCGAGACCGCCGAAGTGTTCCGAAGGTACCTCGGGACAAACTTTCGAAAATGACTCGCATGTTTCACGGGCGCGGATCTTCCAATGCGGCACCGTCTGAATCCGAACGTCGCACAAATTGACGACTCTTACTTTGAGAGTCGCTCCCCAACGGACGTCCAAGACACGGACTTGAAAAATACCCGTCTGCACTGGATGAAAAAGCCATGAATTAAATCGGACGGCGGTCCAAAATTACTCCACAAAGAAGCCAGACAGCTTAACTTTTCAAATCGCGTCAGGGCCAGCAAACGTCGAAACACATTCGACAACCCATCAGTTTGGATCAGGGTTACAACCCTTTAACTGATCAACACTATATTTTCTGCTTTGATAAATAATAATGAATGATCGTACAGATGTTATCAAACCTTTGGTTTCGAATATCAAGAAGTTATTACATAATTCTGAATACCTGAAGGAACGGGAAATGAAGACACGTGAGCCTCCCGATCCACCCACCCATCCACTTTGACGAAAATGGCTGATAGAACTATTTCGTAGGTGCGACTTTTCTTCCGGATTTGCGAGAGTGGGGGCGGGCTGGCGATTGCCGACATGGAATACACTGTACTTGCATGGCTGGCCATGTCCAAGGAAACGGCACAAGGAAACGGCACAGGACCGCAGGTGCAAAGACGTTTTTTGAGAATGACATGAACGGCTAAAGCAGGCAGCATTCTCCATGGCTTGAGGTTGCTCGTTTTTCGGATGTGTCTGGAGTGGACGGCGTCGTGCGGCTTCATTCAATACGATGACAGATTTTTCGAATAATGGAGTCAATACACTCCCAGGAGCGTCATGCGTGGGCCAAAATTGCTTGAGAAAGAAGTCATATAAGTCTTCGCGAATGCTAATGAGCAAATAAAGGTTCTACGAAACATATCCGGTATTTCTCTTAAGTGCGAACTGTTTTTTCTTCTGCGAATGTTCGTTTGGCAGACACGGAGCAATGCCCAGCATCTTCGGTTGTCTACGGCGCACCGAAGTCATAACCTGTGTAGCCTTTTCCACCGCCATGAAGAGTCGTCGACTTGTAACCCTGCGACGACGAATGATTCGTCGAATCGTAATGAGCATAACGATCGTACTCTCCTTGGTGATACTCCGTATTGTGCGACAGTGGCGGGTATGAAGTCGCCGGGTGGAAGGACAAACGGTCGCGGGCGGCTGACGCTTTATCGTAATCGTAATGGGTTCCTTCTCCATAGTACGAAGACTGTTGGCGATCGTCGGCGGCCGCCCCTCGATAAAGTTCGTCTTTGTCGAGGTACCCAGGAGGACCGCGGTTACTCATATACGGTGCGGCATCATAGGCTCGTCTTTGATGAGACTCGGAACGCTCGTAGGCCGGATTTCCCTTGCTCGCATTGTACTGGTCGGCGTAATACTGGTGCGGCGGAGGAGGGCGACTCGGCGGCGGATGAATCGGTACACCGGATGTCTCATCTCCGTACCTTCCATACGAGGGAGGAGGAGGCGCTTTGCTGGGCGGAGCGCTATAACCCTTCGACGCTGAGTTTTGCTCGTACGTCTGCTCACGCGCGGCGGGACGATGGTAGGCGTACTGATTAGCCTCACTCGACGCCAAGACACCCAGCTTGGCGCTGGAGTCTTCGCGATAATGGGGCGACACAAGCTTTCCTACGTCCTCAGTAACCTTGTGCATACCCGCGTCGTGCTCGTCTTGCCATCTCGCGTCATCCCGTGGGACAGTGTAGCCGTAGCCATCGTCTCGAGAGATCATGCGAGAGCTTCCGCCGCCACCGTCTCGGTTGTACGACTCTCTCATTCTGCCAGCCATGTCATGGGAACAAGGACCAGAAGTTCTACCATGCTGGTAACCATGCTGGTAGGAGTCGTTATTGTAATAGTTCCCACTGGCCCCGCTGTAAGTATCCCTCGAGGGCGGACTCTGAGCGACATTGTGAAGAGGAGGAAGGGGCGGTCTGTCGTCCCGGCGGGCATACTGTGCTTCGTCTCTTCTGTCTTCGTAGTAACCCGATGAGTGCGCTCCGTGATAATCTGTGGACGTTGGCAGTCGAGTTCCGCGCATCTGAGAGGCGCTGGGAGGAGAAGCGCGCGAATAAGAATCGAGATAATTCTCCTCGTAGTACGCATCTGTCGTATTCGTGCTCCTGGGAGCTTCAGCGCCGCGGTACTGTTTTGTATTTTCCGCAGGAGAAGCATTCACGTAAGATCGATTGTCCTGGCTGTTGTAGCCCGTAGCGTAGTTGGTACCCTGCGCATTTCCGTAGTTGTTACCCTGCGAATTTCCATGCGTAGTCGTTCCTTTGTAGCCAGAAGAGTTGTAGTTCTGGGAAAAGCTATTTTCATAACTTTTCCCTTTCGGCGGACTGGAGTACATGTCCTGATTCGTCGGGTTGTCCCCTTGTATGATTTTATTGTTGACCGTTCTGCCTTCGAGGTTTTCGCCGGGAACGATGGACTCCCAGGACTCCGATTGGCCCCATGTGCTGCGAGATGCCGTTCCTTTATTGTGCGAGCCTTTCTTGCCGGAACCAGCTGAACTGAGACTACCACCCTTGTACAGCCCCTTACTCGATCGTTCGTTTGGTGTCGAGACGGCTGCCTTCCCGCCCTGACTACCGGGGGCGCTATAGTAGCCACTGTTGTTATACCAAGAGCCGGGCTGGTCGTTGTAGGATTCGCTTCCTCTCCATGTGGATTCCAGGTCGCTGCCCATCATGCTGTTTGAGGACATCCCTTTCGCACTCCCCTTTTTTCCTCCTTTCCGATCACCTTTGGCATCGCCCTTCGCGAAACCACCATATGATCGACCCAGTTGAGTGGCCCCTGCAGGCATCCCGCCTTTGCCGACGCCCTGCGCCGGCGGTCCCTGCGCCACGCCCGCGAGGAATCCGCCCGACGTGACCAAGCTCTGCATCCGCTCGTCGATATCTTGGATCTGCGCAACGAAGCGTCCGTTCTTGCAGATAGCGCGATTCAGCCGGCCGCTCTGCACGATGTCGGTCCCGTACAAAATCCGGCTCGCACGGTTCATGCGCGAGAGCAGCACCGCAGCGGGGTTGATGGCGTTCTTGCTGATCGGCCCCCCGAGGATTACCATGGATCCGACCTCGCTCGGGGCAGAGTGAAAAATATTGCGGACGCGAGTGGAACGGATTTCGTACTTGTCCAGATACTCCTCCAGGAAGATCTCCGGATTCAGCTCCTCCTCGATGCCAAAGGTGCTCTCTGGTGTGAAGTCGTTTGCGTCGTCGGAAGAACCCTCGCCTGGACGCGGGCTCGCGTGGCTGTTGGCGATGTACACTCCCGGCACTCCCTCTTCCGGCACGCTCCCGGTAAGGAGAAACTCGGTACTTGAGTGCTCGGAGGAGGTGGGAGGCGGCAGGACGTTGATGTCCGAATTCGTGGTCACAATCTTGCCGTCGGAGTCGTGGTCTTCTTCGCCACTGCCCGGCTTGGCGCGGGGGTCGAAGTAGACTCGATCGTCCTGAACGTAGACGGAATACTTCCGCATGTGCGACGTGATTTTCGGCGGGGGCTCCTCTGCTCCGGGCTGGCACTGCTCCTTGTATTCGGAGTAGAAGCTCCAGACGATTTTCTCCAGTTTGGCGTCCCTCAATTGGTTCATGCGTAATACGACGCATGCGCTGGCATTATGCGCTGTTAGTAGGGGACCTTCCGCGAGGATAATCTCTATCAGCCACGCCGGCTGACGCTGCAGTCGCGTTGCTGTGGGGCCGTCGAGCTCGTTATGCACCATGTACTCCTCCACACCGCGCCTCTTCAGGCAATCTTCGAGGAAATCCTGCGACATGACCTGCTGATTGGCGTCGAGATTGGCATCGAGACCTGCGCCGGTCGTTGCAAGCGATCCTCCATCCAGCAAGGAGGGCATCTCCTTCGTCGAAGCAACACATGGTTCCTCCTCTTCGAGGAAGTCCTTTGGATAGATGCTGTCTTCGGAACTTTTCGCCACACTCTTCAGAAACTCAGGGACGTCGGAATGATGATCGACCGTCTTCGCATCGAGTTTCAGATCGTCAACTTGCGGTTGAGAATCCTCCTTCGCCTGATCGTCCGTCTCCTGGCTGGTGATGTCGCTCTGAAGGACCTGGCGACCGAAGCAAACCGTCCGGCCGTTCTTGTACAAAAAGTATCCTTGGCATTCGCAGTAGAAGTAGGAGAGGATCCGCATCTTGCGCACCAGATTTGCTGCCTCGAAGTCCCGCACCAACGACTCGGCCACATCGTTCTCGACAGTCAAGATATCGCGCTGGAAGACCTCGCAAGCGCACATCTGCGTGAAGAACCGATTCTCCTCGTAAATGCGCCGTAGGATCACTTCAAAAGCCTGGGCCGTGATGAAGCCCTTCGAGCTCGCAAACAGGGCCTTCCGCAGGCTCTCGAAATCGCCGGAACTCGCTGTCGACGCTCTTTTTTCGAAAGACAGGCACGAGAGAGCAGGGTATCGCGTATTATTCGGAGTATCGAGCTCAGTTTGACTTTTGCACGCAGAGGCTTGACTTTTGCACGCAGAGGTTTGTTCCGACAGCTCACTCAGGGTGCTCCACACAGAATAAGCGTCGACGCCGTCCTTTGTCGACTGAGGCTCGTCGACCGTGGCACTGGTTTGTTGGCTTGTCTCCAGTTGCCCTTCTGTTGTACCGGGTTTGAAAGACCGCAGAAGTGCACCCAGACTATCTTTCGAACTCTCCGCTTTCTCGGGTGCGTCATTCTTGTCTCCCGTATCTCCCTCCATCGACTGCTGCAGCAGATGCTGAATCCACTCTTCCGGGAGTGCTTTCGTAAGCGCTTCACTATGGAGAGCGACGGCCTCCTGCCATCGTTTTTCCTTGGTTATGACCTCCAAAACTCCGTCGGGAAGAAACTTGAATAGGTCCTGGATCTTCGGATCGAAGAGGCGGAAACGCTCCAAAAATTCCATCACACTGCTGTCCGTCGGTGGGCGATGCGGACGCATGCACTTCCGCCGCGGCTTTTTGCCTTTTCTCGCGCTGGCTGCTTCCCAGTCCTCAGCGTTGTTGAATAAGATCGAATCTTCCTCGACAGAGTTTCTCGAGAAGTTCCACGGCTCGTCCGCATCTGTACCTTTGTGCTGCTGAGAGCCCTTGCCACTGTTCTTGCCACCGTAGTAGTTGCCACTGTCCTTCCCACCGTAGCCCATCTTCTTGCCGCCCTTTTGCCCTACCCACGGAGGGTGTTTGTCGCCTTTGGCGTTCTGCTTGCCACCTTTGCCCGTGCTGAGGAGCGGTCCACCATCGTCTATCAAGACAAGACCGGACGCTGAGCTCAACGGACGCGGCGGAGCGCCGTAAGAAGGAGTCCCGAGCGATACAACAGCTCCTCCCACTGTTGTATCCATCCCGTTAGCATCGTCGCCTCGCGTCGAAACCGTGGGAGACGGCACGGGAGCGGAATCCGCGACGGTGATCACTGTCGTTCTCGTCCGACTGCACATCTTTTTGGGTTGTCTAGACGCAAGATCCTCCTCCTGGAATTTCGGATCGCTGTTTCGAACTGCTATTGCCAGGCTGCGGAAGGCAATGAAATCCGGGTCGGCGTGTTCAGAGAGGGGGACAGGGTTGGACGAAACGCTGCGTCTCTTCTTCTTCACCAAACTCTTTTCCCAGTCGGGAGAGGAATTCAGACTCTGGAAACTGTGCGGATCCGAGAGATATTGAGACGTGCGGGTGCTGTTCATTCCATTCTTGCTTTCCTCATCCAAGACGCCGTCACAGTAATGTTTGCTTTTCTCAGGAGAGTCGCCATACTGTGCCGCGTTGGTTGGCAGTGTGTCTGCTGCGTCTCCGCCGACAGACGCAGGCTCCACATTCGAACGAGTGCAGCTTTCTTCATTCACCGTCCTGGGCTGTACTCTTTCATTATCGCTGGAGGCGTTTGTCAAAGCTTCCTCCTGCTTCTCCTTTAATGCAACCTCACGGGGGAGCATCATACTGAGAAACCCCGTAGCCTCCATGCACGTCCGCACGCTGTTTTTAGGAGGACTCACTTCGCTAAGAAACTCTGCTGCTTTTGTGGAACCTAAAACAGAAGGAGAATTCCAACTATCTTTGTTCCCGCTACTGCCCCTGCTTGCTTCCGTGGTTGTATTGGGTGCGCACCACCTGATTTGCGAATCGTAATTGCTTCTCTTCTCGTGAGCAGAGGGGGACTGGTCTGGAAGCCTCTTGCCGGGATTCTGAAAGGGGTACCCTGGACGCGCACCACCGAAAGGCCCGCCGAAGAAGTTGGATGCCGCTGGCACACCACCGCCGTTACCCTCGAAGGGAGCTATGTCACGACGCTTCTGTCGAATATTCGAACACACTGACCTGTTTAAATTGAAGTGTTTTCTTAAATTGAGTACAGCATGCAATGTCAGAAAGAATTCAATTGAACGTGCATAAGGAGGAGCTGGCAAATTTCAAATTTTAACTTTGAAATTGCGTATCCAAGTTTTTCGTTTTTCAGGAGTGAGACCTACGTCGGATGGCTTGAGAAGATGATTCAGAATTTAGTGAATGCCTAAATAGTGCCTGTTCTCGAAATACTTCAATATTCTCAATCATCCCATCAACTCAGCACTCACTTTCCTCGCACTAAAGTTGACACTCTGTGACCCACATTTGGATGTGTTCCTACCACCTCCTACAGAGGTCTGTTGAGAATAGAAGTCTGAATTCTCTCTCTGCTCATATTCTATCCCTCTCCGCCTACTTCGCTTCCCAAGTATACAATATGAGCTACTATTAAAGATGGAATTCCTACAACAAATATTGAATCAATGCTACAATACCTGACATGGGATATGCGCATTCCAACCGACGCAGACGGGTTCTTGGAGGACTGAATGAGGTGCGCCGGAGTTTGGAGGACTTGCATAAGCATATCCTTGTCCAGACTGAGCAGACTCACTTTGCACCTCTGGTCCAATCTGTAAGCCTCCACAAAGTCGTTGATCATCTGAATCAGCTCCTCCGGTTCCAAGTCGTCTGAAGTCGTGCTGAGGCGCGCGTATGTGATGCCTTTGCTCGGAGTGTCCTGGCTCGCTCCCGCTCCGTGGTGTTGACCACTTGTCTCTGTCGACTCGCCACCGCCAGGCACTACTGAGAAACCGCCGCCAGCTTCTGGATCCAAATTAGTACGACCTGGCGTATATGCGTTGTTGAAATTGTTGTTTTGCCAGTAAGTATACGCTTCGGTTCGGTTCGAACTGCACTGCGACATTGACACCGGAGACCCAACAGAATTGAAAGTCGCCGAAGGCGGCAGAGCAGTGGACCTTGTTGCCGAAGAAGTGATGGACCACCCGCCCTTGCCCTTGCTGTTCGCGTTTCCTTTGCCTCGCAGAGCTTCTTCCGTCAACACCGGAGCTCCGTGTGCGGCGATTTTCGAAACTTCGTCTTCTTTCACCACTTCTAAAATCGAATTCGCAGCCGACGACCTCGCCTTGTTTTGCGAGGCTCCTTTTTTTCCAGTCCCGTCGTTGTATCGATGAGAAGCATCAATGCCGCTGGTACCAAAGATCTCGCTTACAGTGGTGCTGTAATGAGAGTGCGTGTGGCCAACCCCCCATGCTCCTTTGTCCGAGGCGTAGCCGGGAGCTGAACCTGATGCTAGTGAAGTCGGCGTTCCCCCCGACTGGTAACTTCCGGCGCTTGCTGTTGTCGTGATGCTCGGAGTACTCTTCCAGGAGTCCAAGGCATGCATGCCCTCGAATCCTGCCGCAGGACCTGCGTTGGAAGTCATTGTATCCGTCAGTTTCAGGTTGTTCGGTCCGAAGGGACCGCCTTTTCCGTGGACTAACCGTTCAGGACTGCAATCAAATGCGAAGGACTCAGCGAGTCCACCACCATCCTCCATGCTCGAGTAATCCATGCAAAGGGCGTTATAAACGATACCAGCAATGACTCGTCTAAACCCCGCGCGGCACTAGCTCGGAAACCAAAAACCGTGAAGGCCGTACAAACTTTAAGTTTTACCTACCCTCACTCACAGACTCCTAAGAGAATTTGAGAAATGCCAAACGCTACCAAAATTGAATTGTTTACGTCCTATGAGCATAAGCACTCACAAGTGTTTAAACCACTCTCAACCCACCGAAGACCCATACTCGCTTTAAGATATGACCTCAAGCTGACATTAATTCAGAAAATTTTATTGATTATGCTCATTACCGAAGCCCGAGTGGCAAACAACCCTACCAATCTCGTCTGAGAACAGCTGGAATCTTCCACCGGGAGAAATTCCTCCGGTAAAAACGGAGTAAACGATATTGAGTCGTAACGACCCTGAGCAGGTTTATCCGAATATTCTCATTGGCACAAAATATAGGAATACCGGACCCGTGCCGAGCGCGCGTCTTTGCGATCGTTGCGCGCGTGTCTGTGAATCATCTCGCGCCCACCTATTTGAGCAAAAATGGCAATACTGCTTAGACTTCCTTATGAATAAGCCTCTCTTTAGCGAGCTTCGATCGCAGGATTGCGTTTCTAAGCTCACCAGACTCACGCAAAATCATAACCAACATGAGCGCAAGACAAACTCCCAAAATGATGAAAAGCCATATTGATAACATTCTGAGCGAGAGACAAGTCTGGACTTCAAGTGCCAGATTTGTCAGAGCGAAGCTACGACCCTCAAAGATTTGTCAAGAGCTCGACGAGGGCAAATCGGAACTGCGCCTTCACCGTGTAGCCAGGACTCTTGTCGAGCTACTCTCTTCATCTCTGAAAAATTCCTACGAACTCACGCTGACATGGGAGGTGATCCGTGGCCCTTCGGCTAACAAGAAATACTCAAAGTACTGTGATGAAACTTCCGAAGAGCCGCAGCACGATGTCCGAAACTAACGATGCTACCAGACCCTTCGGAGCCTTCGATGATTTCTGTGAGGAGTTCATAAACCCGCTGCTCACAGTCTGCGTCTAGGTGACTCGTTCCCTCATCGATTAAAACTAATACGCACTGCTTACCACCGGCGTCACCAATGGTGACGCCATCCCACTTCCGAAACCAGATGTGCATAACTAAACGAAGGACAGCAACCCTCTGTCTCTCACCTGGGGACAAGACTTGCGCCCAATCCCGTTCCACGCCCGCAGCGTGATCCGCCAGAAGTCTGTCCAGTACGTCCGTACCGTCTCCCGAAAGACTCGTAACGACGGAATTGCTAACGTTGGACATTGCTGGTGGTGCCACCAGTCTGCCGGAAAGATGTCTTTCGAAAACACACCGATGCAGCTTCAACTTCTGCGTGTACTCAGCGAAGCGCGAACGGATTCGATCTGAATCCAAATCCTGTATGCCGTAGAAGACGTTCTCGGCAAGCGTACCCTTGAATATGTATGGAACTTGGGACAGCACAAAGATCTTGACGTCGGCTCGCCTCGCGACTTTTCCGGTGACACGCACACCAGCGTTGCGCTTGTCGTCGACGCCACCCAGTAGATCAGAAGATTCCGCGGACGCGCCGGCAACATCCTCTAAACCGACGAGTGCTCTCAGAATCGTCGTCTTTCCGCATCCGCTGTCACCTAGCACCATCAAATGCCTTCCAAGCACCACGTCAAACGTCACATCATCGAAGAGAGCGTTAGAACTTCCCGAAGAAACGACCTCTGCACACAAGTGACGCACCGAGAGAATGATTTCTCGCGTTTTCCTGCATGAACCCCCGCCCTCGCTCGAGGGCGCGTTCATTTCGTGTTCACGAGAACCAAGAATGTTTAGAGATCCACTTGTGTGCAAAGCGTGGACACTCTCATTCGGATCGAAATGTTCTTTACGGAACCGGCTGCTACTGGATTGCGACGAGTACCCTGCGGAGACAGCCATCGTCGTCGGGCTGGACATGTCCTTAGTCTGGCACTTTTGCGGAGTCATGTTTATTGTCACCATCTCCACGTTCTTCTTTCCGTCATGGTGGCAATTCTCCTCTGCGATCGTGGAAGAAGAAACACCTACGCCCTTTTCGGCGTCGGCGTCGAAAGCTTCACGCATCGCACAAACCCTCGCACTATAGCCACAGAGGTCGGTGAAATTCGAGGAGAGATTGACGATTTCTGTAAACTTGTTCAGCAACATCATAGCCCCAAACACGCCTGCCGAGACGATTCTGTACCTGCTGGTTGCGTCGGTTTCGGTTCTGCTTTCGGCGCTGCGCAAGAACGCGACACCCACGAAGATGTAACAGATCGGAGTTCCCACATAGGCGAAGACCGAGCTCAACAGTGATAACCACCCCTGCTGCACACAGATCAGTTTCCACTGGTTCGCGAGAGTCACCTCAAGTAGAGACACGGCCCGTTCCGAGTCGCTGCGAAATGATGTCAGTCGCCCAGAAGCTGCCGCACTGCGAGTCGGTGCGACATGGGAACACCTCTCGTTCGCAGCAGGGTGCGAGGACTCTGCAGTAGAGCTTTCCGAAAAGTCTCGCAGCAGTGCTATCTCCTCCTTGTATATCCGCTGACGCGCATGGAAATGGCGCAGCTCCCCCTCGAATCTCTGCTGCTCCAATCGCGGCCCCACAGTCTTCCGGCTGAGGTAGACCGCGAAAAGGACCCCCGCAAGCAGCCAGTAGACGTAGAGCGACAAACAAACGTAGGGCACCCACTGCTGTAAGAGCTTGTATGTGTAGTAGCCAGTTGCAACCGGTAGTACACAGCAGGAGACGAGGAAGTCGGGTAGGAGATTGCAGAACAGACGCGTATCTTCCACGAGTCGATGGTCCACGGTGGAGAGATGTGTCAGAAAATTCGATGGTCGACGGTTGGTTTCGCCGTCTCCACCTCCAGTAGTACTGGCAGTACTGCGGTAGTAGTCCAATGTCAACCGCATTGTCAGAGCCCTGCGCATTCGCAAACCGAGAAAGCCCGCCAGAAACTTTTTCATCGCGTCGAGCAGGCTTTGCAAGATGACCAACCCCAGAAGAAAAATCCCGGGGAATATGCAATAGTAATACTCCGTTCTAAAGCCCTGTATATCGTTTGGCCTTAGAGACTCCCTTTCAGTCAAGACGCATAGCATGAAGCCTTGAACGGCCCACATTATGGCATTTGCAGCGAATTCGTAGCAGACGTAGCAGAATGCCATCAAGATGACCACGAAGACGCTTCTCCATTCGATGACCGAGTCGCCGCGATGAACGGTCTTCGACCGTGAGCACGGACACGGAAGAAAGGCCTGACGCAACGTGAAACCCGTAATGAGCACAAACTCCCGCAACCTTAGTGAGTTTGGCTCCTGTGTCTGCGTGAGAATTTTCGTAAGGTCTTTCCTCATGGAGATCGGAGAGTCTGACTCTGAGGAGTCTCCGCGCAATGGCGCTGACTTCGAATCAGATGACTGGACCATATTTCGAAGTTGGATCACGCTACACGTAATAGTGTCGAACTTATTGTGACTAAGAGTCAAAGCGTTGCTATTGCACACCCCAGACCTCTATTAGTCCTACCTATGGTGAGAATTTGAAAGGACTTCTTCACAACAAAAATATCTTCAATATTCCCGAACGCTAGCTGCACATCGAATGAACACCTCATTGACCTTGCCACGCCCACCTTTTAAACACCGCTTCTGTCATAGTGTCGACAGTAAGTGTTGTGAACATATTCATATTATGTAATATTAACATATTATTATTGTTATTTTCAAAAATATTAAAACTAAAATTATTATGAATGTAAAAAAAAATGTGTATTTAGAATTTACTTAAAATTTATAATTTATTTTTGAGTTTTTTAAATAGAAAAAAAAAAGACTTATACAAAATTATGTCCACGAGCTGCCTGTCGACATTGTGACAGTAGCGGTGTTTAAGAGGCAGTTACCCCACCTCTAGGGACCCCGGCCGGTGCTAGCACTACCTCCCGAGGGGTGGACGCCACCGGACGCATTGCCGAGAACCAGCCGGGTAAACCCCAATTGCTTACTACGCCTTCTTTTATGACACTACTGTACAGGGGGCACTTGGGGTTGCCCCTTACCCCATACAGGACCACAAAAGAGCTCAAGGAACCAGGATCCAAAATGGAAAAACAAAAAATATATTATAAGCACTGTTTCATTCCTCACGGCCCGTGGCGAAGCCACTGAGTCAAGTGGGCTGCGGAGCCCTTATCAAAAGAAGACGCACTCGCATCAAAAATTGATTTTTTTCAATTGACATTATTCATGTACCCATGCAGCCATACCTACCTCAAACCGATCACTATCTACGTACGCACATAAAGGGTACATCAACAAAACTCTGAACATCAAATGGACGGCGACTGCGACTCAATGGCTAGGAAACATCTCAACTTTACTCACTGCTGGTTCATACTAAGAATTTGCCTAGCCTGTGTAATTCGGGAAAGCATCTTCTCTTTATGTTCTACGACGAATTCGGGTACGGGACCATCCCAGGCTTTCGTACTTGGGTTGTACCAGTTGACAATCCTCTCAGCCTCACCGCTCGTGCACAAGACCCAGTTCCAGTCCTGGTGATAAAACTTATCTCGCCTATTCGGCTGGCACTCTTCTTCTGTTACAACAGCATCGAAATCTAGCTCGAATTCCTGGTCCTGAACTTCCGCACTTTGATTGCCAAGCTGCGTTTCGGTTGATTCGACTTGCTGGTCAGCGCGACCGTCTCCTCCTCGGACGTCGCCTGAACCGCTATACCCAGTATTGCCGGGTGACTTCGTCTGCGACTTCGTCTCGCTCACTGCCTGCAAGACTTCTGGGTCCACTGGCACCAATTGGAGTTGGCCCATCTGTCTTTCAGTTGCAATGCCCTTTCCGCGATAGACTTCGTAAATCAGTTTGTCGGCGACTTCTATTGCGACTAGGTGCGCCTCCGCAACCATTTTTTGCGCTTGCACTAGGTAACGCCGCCACGCCTTCTTCAGCAGCGGATCGCGGGTTGTGAGCAAGAAGGTTGTATCACCAGCCGCTGTACAAAGTACGTACGATGCCAACGCACTTCCGAATATCGTAGGTAGCGGCGAGATGACCTGCAGAAGCGTTAATTGGATTAATAACCGAATCGTAATTCCAATTCGGACACCGCACCGCGACGCCCGAACTCCAATTCAGAGGTGTTGAGTCTAGCTTGTTTGCCCACCTGATAATGTCAAGGCCATCTGATAATTCGAAAAAAGCGACTATACCGGTAAGACCCTCACTCGAAAATTCTGCAGAGGAGCATAGGCTTGGGCGTCGTCTTCTTGGTGCTCTTTCAAAGGCATCAATCCACGCGCTGTTCGTTCCACACTCGATACCACCATCACAGTGTCGCAGCAGTCGACCACGTCCTCCTCGTTTGTGGTACTCTCGCAATTCTTCCGCGCCTTCGCCCTTTCTCTGAGTTGCTGCCGCACCGCACGAGACAACTCGCACTCCACCGTGTTCGACAGTGTATTGATGCGCACTTTCGTAGGATCAGCCTTTGCAGCGGACCCCCCGCTCATCAGAATCGGAAGACTCCGCTGACAGCAGAACTCGATCAGATCGCATTTTGTGTTCAGGTTGTCGATGCAGTCGACAACGAAGTCCGGACGCCCGTCGCCCAGGAGCAGCTCCTCGGCCAGCTTCGCCGCAAACAAAGCTTGGACGGCTTCAACCTTGCAATATGGGTTAAATTTTTGGATGTACGTCTTGAGACATTCGACCTTCTGCGTCCCGACGTCCTGCCAGGTCGCGGCGGCATGCCGGTTCAGCGAGGATAACGAGATTTGGTCGAAGTCTACGATCCTAAGACGCCCAACACCGGAGCGCGCCAGGTTGACGGCGCAATGCGAACCTACACCGCCGACTCCGACGACGACGACGTAGGAATCCTGTGAATGAAAGATTTTGGAGAATTGAGAAATTGTGTGCTCGCGCTCAGCGCGAGGAGACTCCCAACTCGACCGGAAAATGGTCCGCCGGCACCGCTCCGCGGCCTCAAATGAGCGCTCCTGAAAGTACACGCCCGAGCGCACGGGCCGTAGGGTGCACGATATCCGTGAGCTTTATGTCAATGGGCACACGCCTGGGCACGCGGCTTGACCTACACACACACACACACACACAGATCGGCACCCTCGCGCGCACGGATGCGCAGTAGCGCTACGACATGCACCAGAGCCAAAGCCACGCCGGACCGCACAAGACAAACCAGCCACGCTGCCTCGCCTTAGTTTGGATCCATTGAGCCTTCCCAGAACTCCCAGAGCTGGTAGAATTTCCGCCGCCACTCGTTTTAGACTTCTGACCTCTTCCGCTGCCGTTCGCGGCGCTCGCCTCCGTGCCCCAGTCTTCTTCCTTCGTGACTTGAGACTTCTATCTGAGTGCCCCTGCTTTGCGAGCCTCTCTCTGGTCTATTTAGAGGAAGGGCTGGCTCCGGTGACGGGCCAAAACTGAGGCCAGAAGTCAGACGATTTCTCGCGCGGCTGAGGCTCGAGAATAGACGCCACCGAAATCGCGGAGCATTCGGGGGAGGCTAAAGCCAAGGGCGTGGATTGCTGCACGACGCGTCGTCTAACCAACTGGTGTAGGATCTTCTCTCTATTCTCGCGTTTCGACTCTTCGCCGCAGATTCCCAAATTCAAAATGATGTCGTACCTGTATTTTTTTCTGCCCCTCATCACCGAAAAATTGGAAGTTACGAACGAGCATTTCGTCTCGCAGATCTTCCTCAATTCGGATAGCATTTGGGTCCGCATTCCTAGTCTCCTTTTCAGGCTTTTCCTCTTTGTGCGTCGTTCTTGCCTGGAACTTGCTGTACACTGTTGCTATCAACGCCCCGACCAGCATACCACAGAATAAACGCGCATTGTCAGCCGAAAACGACATCTT
>JACKZZ010014903.1_pt1 | contig 16118 bp, 5 predicted proteins | sample 8027871 | NCBI WGS metagenome assembly JACKZZ01 (sample SAMN15724774, study PRJNA655200) | protist metagenome | isolation source: fluorescence activated cell sorting (FACS) single amplified genomes of... | place: USA: West Boothbay Harbor, Gulf of Maine | collected 2000-07-19
GCAAACGAGTCCCCTCGGCATCTCCAACTCATCCATGGCCCACTGTAGAAGACTGACCGAGGTCACATAGGGGACCATCTTATGCGTAATGCGCTCATTGTTATAAAATTCAAACTTCTCCCGTCTCTTTTTCGATTGTTCTGCTACCGCCTCTATCCTGTGAGGCATCCTCTCAAACTCATAGAACAACTTATTCACCCTCTTCAAAGGTTCGAAGCCCGGATCCGTGAACTCGAAAATAGTGCGGTGCATCTCATACGGTAGACTTTCAAACTTACTATTGGCTGACATATTTACTTGTTATAGAGGAGAAATATCAACTCTAATGACCTCTGGGACCCTCCTCCAAGTTAGCTAGACCGCCGGGACCTGTATGATGAAAAGAGTTCTGTCAAAACTCAGTTCATTGTCACCTCAAACAAGATGAAGCGATTGCAATGATACCACCGTTTTATTAGTTTTTTTTGCATTCTCATTAGTGGGAATGAAGTGCTCCTATTGTCAACCTCTATGGCCAGTTTTAGACTTCCACATGAGCCACACCTAACAGGGGTTTTCCTCAACTGAAGTAAGAATTGACAAAGACCCTGTCAGATACATGCGACGTGCCTTTTTCCATCTAGCATTTACCACGGTGGATGATAAGTTGGAGACGTAATTATCACCCATATTGATAGTTTTTAGAGTTTATGTGTCCGTACGCGTATGAAGCCGAGAGTAGCATGTCAGAATCTTGTTTTCCCCATTTAGGTTTTCCAGGTAATCCAATGATTTCAGTAGATCCAGTTTGCCTTTTCCAGTTAATCAAGAGCCATAAGTAGATCCACCCAATTCAGTTAATCCAGTGGTTCCGGTTGATACAGTTGTTCAAATCGATCCTGTTTTCACTAGTTGACCCCGTGAACTCAGTTGATCCGTTTAATCCAATGACTCCAGCTGATCTTGTGTGATCCTGTTTGGTTACAATCGATTCTTGTTGGATCCCGTCGATCGAATCGGTCCTGGATGATCCTGTGGATCCAATTGGACCTGTTGACCCATGTGATCCTGTTTTACTCTTTCTGTTCATTTTCGATCCAGTTTGACCCGGTTGATCCACCCGATCCTGTTTCATCAATAGATCCAGTGAATCCGGCTCGAATCTGTGTTTCCAAGCCATCAGTCGAGTCAATTGATCCGATTAGTCCAGTGACTCCAGTTGATCCCTTCGATCCTGTGTGATCTTGTAGATCTAATCGGACCTGTTTGACTCATGATGTTCCATTCGATCCAGTTTGACCCTGTTGATCCATTTCCGATCCTGTTTCATCAATGGATTAGTGATTCCAGTTGATCCGGCTTGAATCCGGGGTTTTTTAAGCCACCAGTCGAGCCAATTGATCCGATGGGTCCAGTTGATACCCGTCGATCCTGTAGATTAAATTGATTCATTCGACCCTATTCACCAATTGATCCAGTGATTTCAGTTGATCCAGCCTGATTCCGTGGTTTTCAAACCTTCACTCGAGCCAGTTGACTCGATTGATCCAATGTCTCCAGTTGATCCCTTCGATCCTGTAGAATCCTGTAGATCCAACCGATCCTGTGTGATCTTGTGGATCCATTTCGATCCTGTTTATCCATTCGATCCTGTTCACCAAGTGATCCAGTGGTTCCAGCCTGAGTCTGTGGTTTTCAAGCCATCAGTCTAGCCTGTTGATCCAGTGACTCCAGTTGATCATGTTTATCCATTTGATCTCGTTTATCCATTCGATCCTGTTCATCAAGTGATCCAGTGATTCCAACCTGAGTCTGTGGTTTTCAAGCCATCAGTCAAACCTGTTGACCCGTTTTGACCAGTTGATCTCTTCGATCCCGTTCGTCCATTCAATCCTGTTCATCACGTGATCCAATGATTTCAGTTGTTCCAGCCTGAGTCTGTGGTTTCTCAAGCCATCAGTCTAGCCTGTAGATCAATCAATCCTGTTTGACCCTGTGGATCCATGCGATCGTGTTGATCCATTCGACTCTGTTGGACCCTGTTGATCAATCGATCTTATGTGATCCTGTAGATCCAGGTACTCCAGTTGATCAATCGATCTTATGTGATCCTGTAGATCCAATCAATCCGTTTTACCAGTTGGTCTAGTGACTCCAGTTGATCCCTTCGATCCTGTTTGATCCTGTAGATCCAATCGATCCTGTTGATCTAATTGATCCTGTTGAGCAAGTTATTTTAGTCAATCCAGAGCCAACAGTTGATCATGTTGTTTTCAGTTAACCACATCATTTTTTTCTTGTTGATCCAATCGATCCTATCCACCAGTGACTCCAATTGATCAAGCTTGATTCAGCGGTTTAAATGATTTTTCCTAATACGAACATTCAGTTGTTTCCCGCTGATACAGGGGCTCCAGTTGTTCTAGTGGTCTACTCAGACTGTTTGACTCTGTTGGTATAGTAATCATACATAATGATCTAGTCAATCCAGAACCACCGGTTGTCCCAGTTGCGTCTAGGTTTGGGTGTTTTCCACCCCTTTTACGGGAAAGGATAAACATCCGTGGTGCAACAGAAGCAAGCCAGCCAGTGCTTCGTACCTCGCTATCATGCGGGGCTATGCTCCGGTCGACAAGATTTGACTGTAGGTACCCTACCTTTAGAGGTGTTGAAGTATCCTAGTTTCGGTGTCATGGAGTGTTCAACGCCGAATGGCTCGATCTTGTACCGCTAAGTTGGACATGGGGTGTTGTACAGCTTGTACACAGTCTTGTTATCCAACATGTGCCCTGCCCACCTCCCCACTGTTGCTGCGTCTAAATCATGCACAGAACACCGATCAGCAGCAGGGTGCAAAACCAGTATACGTAACCCAGATGATGTCAAAGCCCTCCTGGTGTAGTTGTCGGGAGGGAACTGAACACGGAAGGTTAGCTGAGTTCGAGCAACCCTTACGTTTTGTGTGGAAGGTTCGCTGAGTTCGAGCAACCCTTACGTTTTGTGTCGATCAGAGGATATAACATAGTTCCTGACTGACTGAAGCATTCACATAAGATTTGAGGTTCAGTGACATGATGAATGTATAGAAGTATTCATAAATTTCGTGTATTAAATATGTACATATGATGAAGTGCCTATTAATGGTGCCAGTCATGTTGTCATGTTGACTTCCTTGTGACCATAAGACATAAAAATTTCAAGGATATTCACGATAGGAGCTTTTAGATCATTGTCTGAGTCATCATGTCATCATCATCATTGAGCTTGCGCTTGTGAAAGAAGTTTGGCCCTAGTACCTTTGATTTCCAGAGGCCACCAGCACACTTTTCAAACTGTAAGAACTTGACGTCTTCTGAATCGACATCAAGTTTAAAATCACCAAAGCTGTCGTGAAAACGTAGCACAGTTCTGTGAACTGTTTTTGACCAATCATAAATTTGCTTAGCCTTAACAGCATCTTGAAATTGTTTAAAGTTCGTGTTCACTGATACTGCATAAAACGTGTTTAGCTCCAACTTTGTGTACTTGTTTTTCAAAAACTTTTTCACGCCATTGAGGAAGTAACCGTGGTTTTTACAGCCATTATCATCACACAGACTTACCTGGAGTCCGTGCATAAAAACACCGTGATGTTTTTTGGCAGTATCACATGACATTTGTATGCCACTATCTCGAATTGATCGGATATTTGAACTTGTGGGGGTGAAATGCAGCCCAAAAAGCGGATACGGACTTTTATTTGCCATGGGCTTACCAAGCAACAACTTTATTCCATAAAACCACCAGTGAGAGACCACGTTGAGCGATGATCTGTAACAGCCCTCTTTGCAAGAGTACGTATGTTTAGCATGATCACAAGACTCAGAGCACCATTCACAAGATTTAGCTGGCTTAAAGTGGGAACAAATCAACTTTGGGTTGCAATCGACGCAGAAACGCGAGAAATCATTGACACCCCTATGCCCATCAACTTTGCAGAATAGATGTGGGCAACAGTCTCTACAGTCATAAAGATACAGTGGCTTAATATTGTTACCGTGCTCAGAAAGTGAGCATCTTTTGTGTTTACAGACGGGGCACTTGGATAGCAGTTTCAGACACCTGCATGCCACGCAAAATTTCGTACCAGAATAAATTAATATTTCATTGGATTTTCCACGTACGCACAGCTGGCCTATTTCATATGGTACGGTCAGATGTACCCATTGTTTATAAAATTTACCATCTACTTCAACTAGATCTTGTGACATCTATAGGTTTTTTAAGTATATAAGAAGGAAAAGTTAGTATATTTTTGTCCTAATCTCTTCGTCTAATCAGTCTAATCTGATCTCAAAATCTAAACAAAAATATGAAGGCTCTAACTAAATATGGATAACAATAATATTGATATAAAAACAAGACAAGCATATATTCTGCGAAAGTATAAACACAATGTACATACAATGATACAAAAATTCATTTTATGTATTAGTATGTGTTGCTTGGAAATCTTAAATCCACTCCAACACGAGTCAACAAAAGAACCTATACATACTACATCACACCATGTCAGTATAGGTATAGGGTTAAAAAGATGGATTTATACTTACCTTATGTACACTACTCTTGCTTAAGTAGGGTTTATTAGCCATAAAATCTTCAACCAAAGAATGAGGATAGGCACCGGCGGTCAAGACAGTGGAAAATCACAAATTTGCAATGTTAGGTTGGACAAAACTGACTGCTACTTGTGCGAAATTCAGAACTCATGTTCATGCTGCAGCACGTCGTGGTTTTCGTAGTAGTGTTGCAAAACTGAGACTCCAAACAGGCATTGTTGGACTACCAAATGTTGGTAAATCAACACTGTTTAATGCATTAGTTGGAGATACAACAGCACAGGCAGAAAATTATCCATTTTGTACCATTGAACCCAATGTTGGTATTGTTAGCGTCCCTGATGAGCGCCTAATTCGTCTAGGGGAAATACACAATAGTGAGAAAGTTGTTCCTGCAGCAATGGAATTTGTTGATATTGCTGGTATTGTAAAAGGTGCAAGTGAAGGCGAGGGTCTTGGTAATAAATTTTTGTCAAATATAAGATCTACAGATTCTATCATCCACGTCGTGCGATGTTTTAATGATAGTGGTGTTATTCATGTTGATGGTAACGTTGATCCGGAAAGGGACATAGATGTTATATGTTACGAGCTTATTCTTGCTGATTTAAGTCAAGCAGAAAAACGTTTAGAAAGAGCTAGAAAAGATAAAAAAGTGGATACAACAGAAGAAGTTCGTGCCTTAGACAAAGTAATAGAAATTTTATCATCAGGTAAGCCAGCAAGTGAAGCAGATTTAACACCAGAAGAATTATTGTGCATAAAAGGACTCATGTTTCTTACATTAAAACCTGTTATATATGCAGCCAATGTTGCTGATTCAGATCTTGCTGATGGTAATGATATGAGTAAAATTGTGTTTAATATTGCAAAGGCACAAGGTAACAATGCTGTTTAAATAGCACACGCCTAACAAAATAGATGTGAGTAATGAGGATGAGAAATGATTCAAACTGAGATTTTTAATCCTCTTTAGTGATATTACGTACGAACTTACCATATCCATGCCCTCGCGCGGAGCAGATGGTGGAGTCCCGAATTAGCTAACCTCGTGTTGAGCCAGTAGAAACAAAGAACAATAATTACAAAATAAGTTACAAGTGTTGTTTTTCCACCGTACGACACGGAAAATGTTACAAATAACGGTTGCTATATAGTAACGGCCGAAGAAGCGAGTACGGCAAAGGGAGCTACCCTTCAACCACGTATAGGAGCAGCACCAACGCACCAAGGTCTCCTCAGAAGCACCGCTCCAACGAGACGGTACTTCCACTCACGCGCCGGCACATTCCGAAGAACAAACCGGCTATACTCCACCAGGGCAAACCTAATTCGACTTACCCCAGTACACATAGAAACGTCCAATGAATAAGACAATAAATATTCCGAACAGAAACCATATGGCTACTCCGATTCCTAAAACTTAAAAATTTCGTCGGGGAGGGTGGGAGGTAACTTAAACTAAATAAAACTTTTTCAACTATCTCGGACTTCGAAACAATTGCATCGACGAACTAAAAGGAGTGGTACCGGCTCAAATAGGCGAGGGCCGTAATTAGGGACGCCGGGTCACAAAAATCCTCAAATATTGCAATCTGGCCCGCCAGAGTTCCACCCGCATTACTAGGATTACTAGAACGTCACCACTCTTTCTCCTGTGAAATCTTAGAAGATTTTTGCCTCTCAGAAAATTATGGAACGAAGCAACGATACAGCAACACTGCTGAACACGGGAACAACCAATGTATTCGGCAAGGAAGGTACTTTTAAGATAGCTAATGTGCCATACGGAGTAAATAGTGTCGATATTAAGAAAGCTTTACAAGCCCATCTACAGAAAGTAATGAAGCCACCTAAATTTATTGAGTTGAATGTTACATTTGATTGGAAATATAAAGGGACTCATACAGGACTGGAAATACCAGTTGAGCACGCAGAAAATGTGTTTGTTCTTGTAGCACTTGAGAACCCAAGTCTATTGGAGACAGTAGTCACGAATTTAGAAGGATTCACGATGGCTAGTCGTGTGAAAGGTCCCCCACGCATGCTATTTGCTTATCCCGGTAATAAGGATCAAGGGTGGGTATGCGACAGTTACCATCAAGATGGTAGTGGTAGCCCGTGTTTGTGCTTGAACTGGAATTGGAAGGCCTCATGCAAAAACTGTGGTACCGAGAAAGGGACGAATCCGTGCGTGCGTACTTATAACAATGGTCTTGGACAGCATCAAACACAAAGACATAGTAACAGTTACCAACCGAATAATGGAGGCTGGTACCAGCCTCAAGGTGCATATCCTCCTCTTATGATGACTGGGTATAATCAGCAATCTTGGCAAGCACAGCATTACGCTATGCAAACTTGGATGGAAAATATGAATATCCCTCCTGAACAGCGCGCAATGTATCAACAACAACATGAACAGCAATATGCAGAATGGACATACCAATATTATCAACAAATGAATATGATGGGTAATACAGGAAATAATTATTATAATCCACCACCAGGCACAGTATGGAGTGGAAGAGAGATGGACTCAGGACCTATTGAACCTTACCCACTCGGTGTACCACCAATGTATCCTCCTAATGGGGTTCCAGAACACTCATCACCTGGTTCAGAAGAAGAAATGAAAGAAATAGTGGAGAGTGAATCACTTACAAATGCTATTCATTCTAAGGAGACGATCGAGGTGACACAAGCAAACACAGAAGATCCACTTATTGTATCTGAAGTTATTGTTGAAAAGAATGATATAAAAAAACAGGAAATACAACAAAAGCAAAATAAAACAAAGAAATCAAAATCTGTGAATAATGTAGTAGAAAAGACACCGACTGCGATGACTATGGCGGACAAAATATCAGCAGCTTCAAGAGATAGAGAAAACGGAAGCAAAACTCAGAGCATAGCAACTCCAACTGCTTCGATGACTGACACGAGTGAGAATAGTAAGACTGGCAATGCAAAAACAGCCAATAAAAGCGTCGAACCTGCTCATGAAGCTTCGAAAAACAGTAAAAGCGATGTCTTAGGCTGGGTTGCCAAGGTGAAGAAGCTAGAAACGGAAGAAAAAGCGACGACTGACTCTGTTGCAAAGAAAGAGACAAATGTAGTACCAAGTGATAGCGAAGGGTCTTCTGTGCAAGTTCCTGCACCAGAACCTGCACCTGTATCGAAGCCTATTGTTCCCCTACCAATGTCTGAATTTCGAAAGAGGTGTCGCTCCGCTGATACGACCTTGGGTAGTGGTGCTCATCTTACTCGTATTCGTGGTCTTGTAAATAGTGGTAATACTTGCTTTCGTAATGTTGTATTACAATGCTTATTATCAGCAAGACCATTTACTGAAGCACTTCGTAAACTTCTTTTGTCATTTAGAAACCGCTCTGAAATCCCGACACAGTTGAGTTCCTGGCCAGAGTTATTAGGTTTCGTTTGGAAAATGAAGATGACTGCACAAGCCAATAATTCCAGTAGCAGTGGCAGTAGCAATAATAGTAATGGAACTAAAGGTAAAAACCATTATGAAGATACTCTTCCACCGCTTGATTGTGGCACAGAAATGCCTTTCATATGTCAAGCTTTCAGACGAAAAATGAACTTAAACAATGGTGTAGATCCCGAAGACGCTCCATCTGCAGGGACCAAAGTGACTGGTGCAGTAGCACATGCTCGTCAAGAGGATGCTATGGAGTTCTTAGAGTTCTTGTTAGATACCTTAATAGAAGAGGAGAAGATTGGTATACGTCAGGGTGAGCAGAGTGTCCAGTCAAAGCCGGATCACATATCTAATCAATCAACCGAAGAACCCAGTTCATGGGAAACTGTAGCAAAGGCGGGTGTGCGCGCTGTTATAGATGACTCTTCTCGTCAAGTAGCATTAGCAGAAACGACAGCAACATTAATCAACCGTATATTTCATACAAGAATGCGTTGTGAAGTGAATTATCAACAAAAGAAGTACACCAGTGCTACCTTCACGCATGCCATGCATTTGAGTCTTGCAATTGCATCATCATTACCCTTAGGCGATGTCACACTCAATGATGCTCTGGACAACTTCTTTTATGAAGAAGTGCTTAGTGGTCCTGACTCACCAAACTCATCACAACCAGCTAGTCCTAGTGCATGGGGCGCAGCTCCCGCAAAAAAGACGAAAGATCAACTGAAAAAAGAAACTAAAAAGACAACACAGATGGATTCATTGCCACCAGTACTTCTCTTGCAATTAAAACGCTTTAATTTTGATAGACGTCGTGGAGCTGCTGTAAAGATTCATCGTAGTATTGAATATCCCGAAACACTACAACTAAAACAGGAATATTTTAGTCAAGATTTGATCGAAAATATAAGAGAAAAAGCATTGAAGACTCAGGATGCAGGTACAACTGGTAAAAATGGCAATACAAAGACACTAGCAAAAAGTAATGGACGTGTGAGTGCTAACTATTCCTTATGTGGCATCATTCTACATCATGGAGAGGCAATCAACAGTGGACACTACACATCAATCGTCGCTACTGGTGCTACTGATGGGAAATCACCGCCGTATATGCGCATCAATGATATACAACAAACAGGTCTAACGGCTTCGCAAGCTCTAAGTGCTCGGAGTGAGGTTTATGTATTGATTTACTCGCTAAAGCAGTGAAGTAGGGGATGTAGCGGAGGAGAAGAGCGGGAATTAGGACACATTTATACATTATGTTGAAATAAAAATTTAGTAGAACTACTTTCTAACACTTAAAATAAATGACGGTGAGATTTGCACATTTATATCAATAATAACCCTTCTGCGTGCGAATTAATACCAACAGTAGGTTTACCATTTGGTTGCAGCGTTGCAGACAGTACACGCTCCCAAGTACGTCCGACTGGATCCATCACCCGTGGGGACGTGGCCACGAGCTTCGAGATAGGTATATAAACTACTCGGTTATTCACGAGACCTACTGAAAAGGCAGTATATCCAGCCATACATCCATGTACAGCATTACTAGCCAATAACATACAATACAAGCTATCTGATGCATTGGCGGGTATACTGCGTATCATGTAGGATGGATCAATATACTTTACGGTGGCTTCCATTTCATGTTCTTTAAAATAACGAACAATTTCTTTTTTCAAGAATTCTCCGATTGCAGGTAATACTTTATTACCTGATGCATCAGTTTGTGCACTTTTACCCAATAATTCCTCACCAGCCCCTTCTGCAACCACCACCACAGCATGACCGTTTTGTTTCACTCTCTTCATAAGGAAGGGCATACAACCCTTCTCGCCTTCCAATTCAATAGATATTTCGGGCACAAGACATAAATCAACATCACCACTAGCTAATGTTGCATGTACAGCGATAAATCCAGCAGAACGACCCATTAACTTCACGATGCCGATACCATTGGGAAGGTTGCACATAGCTTCTGTTTTGGCACTACGTATAGCAGCCTGCGCAGCTTCGACAGAAGTCGTGAACCCGAAAGAACGATCAATAAGATCTACATCATTATCAATTGTCTTAGGAATACCAACAACAGCCACATTCATAGATAGAGCAATACATTCTTCAGCAATGATATTGGCACCTCTATGAGTTCCATCTCCGCCAATAACATATAATTGATCTATTGAATTATCTTTCAAAAATCTAATTATTGTATTCAAATCAAAGCCACCACGAGAAGATGCAAGTATAGTACCACCTTGGTGATGACAAGATTCAACATTTTCTAGAGTAAGTTCAAAAGGATCGAAGCCGCTGGCTTCATTGAAACCATGATAACCTCCACGAATTCCCAGTACCATTTCTGCATTGTATAGTTTAATTAACGCATGAGTCAGTTCTCTGATAACATTATTCAAACCTGGGCAAAGACCACCACATGTTACAATAGCAGCTCTAACACGTGATGGGTCGAAATGCGTGCGACTTCGAGGTCCTGCTCGGACAAAAGCATTGCAACTGTGGTCTTTTTTTCCCTCTTTAAAGGAAGAGGATATCTTATCACCACCTTGCTTCTTACGTGCTTTGCGCACAATATCTACCATAACATAGTCTTCTTGTCCATGTATGTCTAATACCTTGTTATATTGTTGACCCGTAGTGTGATTTACGTCGTGCGATGGGAATGTGCCTCGCAAAGAGGTGACATCATGAATCAGTATGTCCTCTAAATATGCATTGTCCAATTTACGCCCATCAGAAGACCCACCTTCAGCTGCGGTACGAATTTCTGCTTGTTGTTCAAGAAAGGTCTTACCTCTCTCTCTTTTGATCTTTACCTCCCTTTCTTGCTTCATAGACAAGGGTCTTCCCTCCCTTGGTGTACCTGCACCCATTCGGCTATCAAATGACAGCTGTCTCCGTAGGGTCGTGTCCGTTGAGCTACTAAAATAGTTACCTAACTTTTCTTCATCCTTATCTTTTTCGTCGTTCCTAGTATGAATCCTCTGCTTCTGCTGTGCACCCTTTTTTTGTATCTGTTGGCAAGCAAAGGCGACCATGAGAAATCCGAAAAGTGCCAGAGCAGTCTGCGATGGATTGCGTGCATTTTTATTCATCTTCCAATATAATAATTTGGGTTTTGGGGAGTTCTCTCGTGCGTTTCTTGGCCCCGGCACCAACTGGATTTCAAAATGCCCTCCTCATTCCAATAAGTGCATAATTCGAATCAGATACCATCTGAGTGCATCATAACATTTATTGATCAGGCATGTCAGCTTTCGCTGATTTAACTTCGCTGAGGCGGCCAAAGCGACAGCCGCTTGGAGACCTCAGCGTCAAAATCAATGAAAACGCTGCAGTGCAAGCAGATGGATTGCATAAACACAACATTAAACTCGAGCAAAGCTTGAAAGAGCAACGTAGAGCTAATCATGAACTACGTGGCTCAACTATACAATTAATATCACGTTTAAGAAGCACAGAACAAGAATTGAGTTCAACGAGGATAAAGATGGGTTCATTAGAATCAGAACTAGAAGCTATGAAGGAGCAAGGGAGATCTCCAAGATCGCCGAGATCTCCTGGGCGTATATTCCAAGAGGAATTACACACGTTATCTCCTCAAATAAGCAAGAAACAACACGAAGAAGTGAATGAGCAGAATATAGAGCTGCAAAAAGCACTTGATGCTTCCCACGCAAAAATTGGACAATTACAAGCAGAAGTTGATAGTGGAAAGCATAAACTTCGCGCTTCTATCGCAGAAGCAGAAGCAGCTATCGAACGCGCAAATGGTACTCCTCACAAGCTTCTTCAAAAGGAATCACAGAAAGTGTTGAAATTGACCGAGCAACTTACTGCTGCCAATGCCAAGCTAAAGCCATTGCGCACTTCAGCTTTAGATGCAAAAACAAAGCTTGAGAGTACAACATTACAACTCGCAGAACAAAGTAAACGTGTGAAAGAGTTGGAATTCTCCGAACAACGAAAGGATATTAAATTGAACAAAGTGTCTGCACAATTGGACATTATGCGTACTCAAGTACAAGCAGCTACTCAACGTCGTGCAACGGCCGACAAAAAGCAAGCCAATCTCAATCCAACAGTCACAACAACAGCAGATTCGTGTGCATTTTCTACATCTCAGGAAGTTCTAGAAGAGTCACAACAACGTGCCGAGATGATGCAAGTGGAGCTAGACGCTCTGCGCAAGACTCTCGCATCTACTCGAGAAGAGCGCCAAGTGCTACAAGCTAGCTTAGATAGTGCTACTTCAGTTCTAAAGACAACAAATGCAGATAAAGAATCCCTATTAGAAACAATTCAAGTATTGGAGGTGCAAGTAGAAACGCACAAGAGTGCTCTGGCAAGCGCTAGAGAAGAGTACGATGAAGACTTGGATGACTACGAGGAGCAGATCAGTCAGCTACGCAGGGAAGCTGCTATACACTCTACACATGCTACACAAGGCTCACAACTTGAAATCGAGACATTGCAATTACTTGTAACCCAACACGAAGAGCACAACGCTCATCTGCAAGAAGAACTGACTACTGTTCAGAGGGAAGCTGCTGCAGCTACTGAAGAAGCTAAGAGGGATCGTGTGGCACGTATTGAGACGACAGAGAAGTGGAATTTAGCCAAGGAAGCTGAATTAGCTGCACTTGCTTCCAAAGCAAATAATCTTGATAGCGATCTTCGAGCAGCTAAGAGCAATCTGGAAATCGCTCAGAATGAATTGATTTCTCTGAAGGAGCTTCTTCAGACTGCAGAAATAAAGGCTAATCAAGAGATAGATATTCTTAAAAGAGCATTAAACGAAACAGAGACTCAAATATATGAGAAACAGAAGCAGATAGAAGACATTTCTCATGAAGCTACTACCGCAGCTGTTACTGCTGAGGAGGATTTAGCGTTCTGGAAGTCGGATAAGGCTGCGACTACACAGGAGCTACAGGATGCGCTCACAGCTTTAAAACAGCAACAAAGTGAAACACAAACTGCAAAAGAACAAGTAAGTGCATTATCACGTGAATTAATTGAAATGAAAAGCATTACAGATTCACAACTGATAGAGATGCGCGAACAAGTTTCACATCACGAGGATAGGGTGGAACTGTTGCTTGAACAGGCTAGTACTATGCAAAATACGCAACAAATTGATGACACGAATACTTCTGCAATATTAGCAGAAGCACAAGCTGATGTCGATTCTATGCAAGCGCAGTTGCTGGAGAGCGAGATCAACACAGCTGCCCTGCGGAACCAAATGGAAGCCCTGAAAAAGGAATCTTCTCAGAGTCTTATCGTAGCTCAAACGGAAAATCAGCGGCTTTTCGCTAGATTATCTGAGTTATTATCTCAGCATAAATCACAAACTCAAACCGAATCACCACAATGGAGTGACTCCGAAAGTGAAGGTGCTATCACCAGTAGTGAAGCGACGACGCCTGCATCTGTCAATTTAAGGAGCGATTACAGTAGTAGTACCCCAACTTCAATTGAAAATGCTAGATCTGTCGACAGTAAGCACAGTCCAGTGCGAGCTTCAGCGGCACAACACACTCCACTGAGTCTCAGTCCTCCACGTTCTTCTGCGGCAGCAACGGCATTATATTCATTATATGGTGTAGGTAATGCTCCTAGATCTGCATTACAAGGTGGACCTCCTAATATCACTCACACGGCTAGTAAATCACTACCGACTATAGAACAACAGACATATGCATTGGATTCTGTCTTAGCTGCAGAGATCGTTGCACCCAATGAGGAAGAGACAGGTGACTCAGAGAGCGATGGTGTGATTACTGACAGTGCAATAACTACACCTATATCAACATTTCCTGTATTAAGTGCAAGAGAAGGGTTTTGGAGTGATTCTGAGAGCGATGGTGCTCTCACAAGAAGCGAGGCGGTAACACCTGCATCTGAATATAGTGCTCTCACGAGTGCACCACAGAGTAGATCACCTATGCGTGTGACTGGCTCACAAACTCTTTCACCAACAAGATCTACCAATAATGCTGATAAAGAGCGTTTGCGCGAGTTGGAAGCACACCATGAGCAATTAAAGCAAGATTTGCACAGGTCTACTGAGGAAGTATCATCACTGAGAATTGCATTGCGTGAGCACCAAAGGAACATTTCTAATAAAGTAAGTTATGAAATTTCAGAAAAGGATGGCGTAATTCTTTCACTTCAAGGGGCACTGGCTAAAGAAAGCGTGGAAGTACAGGAAATATCCACTAATCTCGCCGAAATGCAATCAAACTTACTAGATCTTGAAGCTGCACACAATGCACTGCTTACTCACAAGGCCAAACTGCAGATGGAGTTAGAAGCTCGTACGTCTGCCACACAAGATATTGAACAAAAGCTATTGGCAGCACAGGCAGCTACAGCGGCAGCCCATGAGCAGTTACATACTATGATCAGTGAGAAATCTGGCAACGAGATGCGGAAGGATCTTGCAGAGCAAGAAGCGGAAGCAGTAGCCGAGACGAATCTTATGCTGAAAGATCAAGTCGAAGAAGCCAACCAGCGCGTGATAACACTGCAAACTGAACTACAAGAAGCTCAAGAGATGTACGATACTACTGCACACGACTTACTCACTCTTCGTGATAATATGGAACATGCAAAAGCAGAGCACGAGCAAGCACTTGCAGTATCAGCTGCAAATTTCCAGGACATGACACTTGAATTAGAGGGTGCACTGCAAGCTGTAGATGAAAAAGAAACAACGGTTGCTTTGCTAAATGATGAAATGAAGACGTTGTATGATAATATCCGCTCTATGGAAACTGCGCAAAGGCAAGAGAGCGAAGCTTCCCAATACGAGGTTCATGGCTACGAAAAAGATATTCAATTTTTACAGGAACAACTTTCTGCTAAATCAGAAAGAGTAGTTCAAGCCGAAGATGACCTTCGTTTAGAGAGTAATGCAAGACGAGCATTAGAAACCGAGAATGTATCTGTTAAATCACAAGTTTCTGCTCTTACCGATGTATTGAACGAAAGTAAGCAGTATGCGCATTCACTACAACTTCAAGTGAGTGAGAATAACGACGTAATTGCATCGCTCACGGAACAATTGGAACAGAAAGGGCTCACACCGCAAAAGACATCCAAAGAAGAGCATGCACTACTAGATCTTGTATCTGATCTAGAAGGTGGTATCACTTCCTTGAAAGAGAAGCTAGCGGCATCGCAAGCAGAAGTTGCTAACCACAAACATGCTCTTATTCATGCGGAAGCTCTAGGACGAGAACTCATGGGCGATCTTGAGGATCGTTTGGAAAGACACGAAATCGATGCTCATAATATGGTGAAAATGCATGAGAAACATCTCTCTGAAGTGGAGTCAGCTGCAGCAGAGAAGATCCAGTTAGCAGAAGCGACTACAGTCCAAGCCCTATCTGATCTAAAGAATGCACAAGATAGTATAATGAGTGCAATTGAAGAACATGCAGGAGTAGAGAGAGTCTTGAAAGAAAAAATTGGAGCACAAGAAGCGGAACTAGCGTCTACCCGAGCTTCTACTAATGAAGTTGAGACTGCGCTTCGTACTGAATGTGCTTCTCTCAGAGAACACTTATCTAATCTAAAAACACAACATAACACACTACAGCGAACTTTGTCTGAGCAACAACAAACGACCGATATCATGTTGACAGACGCGGCTACTGAACTGCATACGGCTTCAGAACAGCTTCACAACGTAGAGCAGCGAAAGAATTCTCTAAAGAAAGAGTTGGCTTCTGTGAAAGAAGAGTTGAAGTCAGCGTTAGAGGCGCAAGCTTCTGTAAGAGACGACTCGGATGAGATTGACGCATTGAAGGCTGCCATAGCGACCTTAGAGGCCCAATTAGCTATTTCCGACCAACGTGTAAGCGCTGCACAAGCGGCTTTGACTGAGCACCAAGTTGTCGCTGAGGCTGCACTACAAGCGGCAGATTCAAGTAAGGAAACAATAACAGAGAATCTAAACATGGTGGTAGTTGAGTTGGAGGAAACAGAGAACCGTGCAGCTCATGCAATAAAAACCCTCACACTCATGCAACAAAAGTTTGACCAAGATATTT
>JACKZZ010018108.1_pt1 | contig 16117 bp, 10 predicted proteins | sample 8027871 | NCBI WGS metagenome assembly JACKZZ01 (sample SAMN15724774, study PRJNA655200) | protist metagenome | isolation source: fluorescence activated cell sorting (FACS) single amplified genomes of... | place: USA: West Boothbay Harbor, Gulf of Maine | collected 2000-07-19
ATAATTGAATACATGAGTAAGACTTACATCTCTATCAAAAGTCCCATTTCCATTTCCATTTTTCTTTTATGTCTATGTCACAATAATGAATATTACCTTAAATCCTAAGCTATGATATGATATGATACGATGGTTGCAGTAGTTGTTATATTTCTGTCTGTCTACTTCTAGATAAACTAGCTACTATCTGTTATAATAATACTCACAAACACTTTATCCTCTTGGCATACCAATACTACCACCACCACTTCTACCCCAGCCACCACCGGTAGAACTATTATGTTTGGATTGATCAGTGTAACCATGAACGGTCTCTTTTGTATCTTGTGCTAATTTTGTACCATAGCCTGATGTAAAGCCACTACCAGATAAGCCACTACCACCAGGTCCACCACCTTCACGTGGTGCTTGTGTTTTTGACCATTCTAATTTTAATATTAAATGATCGTAACCATGCCCTTGTAGTGTATCAAATGCTACTTGGGCATCACTACTTGACATAAATGTGACATATGCATATCCTTTTGGTTCTTTAATTGTTTCACCATCTCTTATGATTTCCATTTTAGGTAATGCTAATCTTGTGATTTTACCAAATACTTCAAATAATTCTCTTACATCACCATCAGTAACACTTTTTGTTAAGTTACTAACTCTTATAGTTGTATCCTTTTCACCACCACCGAATGCATTGGCTAATCCACTTGAACCATTCATTGATACACCTGTTTGTATACCATTAGCTAATGCTATTGCACCAGGTGGTACATATTTTTTAGTAATTGGTGTACCATCTGCATTTGTGGTACTTTCTTGTTTACCACCAATTATATTATCACCTAAACTGTCTAAGTCAATACCAGTTTGATTCATAAGATCCCTTTTTGCTTTTTTATCAATAAATGCTTTTAATGTTGATGTTAATGCACTATCTTTATCTTCAATTAATGCATCATCTGGATGTTCCATAGGTATAGTTTCTTTTGATAATAATGTAACATTCTGTTCACCTTCTTTCGCTTCACCAAATCGTGCACAATTTTCTCTATCAAACACTCTTTTTGGTGTTTTAACTTTTACTTCAGCAACTTTTATTCTCATAATTTGTTTTATTTTTTGTCCTCTATCATTTGTTGTAAATCTTACACGCTCTTTCATTCCATTGTTATCTATTTTGGACTATAGAAGTTTGTTGAGAATTGTATGTATTAAAAAGATAAAAAGTAACAAATTGGAATCCGAAAGGTTAGTAAATGCTACGCTACGCATGAAAATAAAAGAGAATCATCAATCAATTCAGAAATATAAGAAGTGTCCTTGAAAAAGTTAATTCACTTACATCTTGATCCCTCTCTTCATTATCATCGTCTGCCCAGGCTTTGGTGCCCTTCTTAATGCTACTCATCTCGATATTAAGTTCGTTCGTTAAACTTTTAAAATCTAATTCTTCTTCCTTCTTGTGTTGAGATGTGCTTTGAAGAAAGCGATTGGGATAGGGGACATACAAAACGTTCGAAGACGGTTTTCCACTCAACACTTCTTTATTTTGTGACTTCATAAGTTGAATTCAAATTCCCATTTAACTGATCTGTTATTTTCTGTGAATTTGTTGCAAAGTATTGTCTCGTAAGGTTATAATCTATCCAAAATGATCTTTAATCTTTTATTTGTATTTTGCATTTGTGTTGTCTCTGCGATCGCTCAAGATGATATTTTCGGGTTTAATGTTCAAGATTCTAATGGTAATGATGTATCATTGTCAAAATATAAAGATAAAAAAGCAATAATTATAGTAAATGTTGCATCATTCTGTGGATATACTTATAGTAATTATGCAGGTCTTATAGAATTATATAAACAATACAAAGATTATGGTTTAGAAATATTAGCATTTCCATCAAACCAATTTGGCGAACAAGAACCAAAACCAGATTCAGAAATTCAACAATTTTGTAATAATTATGGTGTTACATTTCCAGTATTTAAAAAAGTGAATGTAAATGGACCAGAAGCTATACCACTATATAAATATTTAAAATCAAAAGCTGGTAAAACAGAAATACAATGGAATTTTAACAAATTTATGGTTGTTAATGGTAAACCAATATATCGTTATGGTAGTAATATTAATCCGGCTGATATAGAAGAGGATTTGATGTATCATCTTGGTTTAGATAATGATGGAGCAGAAGGTGAAGGTAGTGAAATGTAATTGAGTCGCTACTACTGCTACAGGCATAAAGTCATACGGAATATCCTTTATAAACATACAAAACTAATTATTGAACATTTGAATTTCCATTTCAAATTTTATATCTTCTACATTTCTTACAGTAAAAATAAACTAAGTTAAGGTTGCTGCGTAACTTTACTCAACATAACTAAACCATAAAATCCAAAGTACCAGTAACTTCAGGATACAATGTCCATATACCGGCATTATCAAAATAACCTTTATTAAGATCCCAAAATGTCCCTTGTTCATCATAAAATCCATTTACTTCCTCCCAAATACCATCGTGATTGTAATAACCGCCATTTTCATTAACACTAGCTATCATCATTTCATTAAATACATGCGCATCATATGAACCAGCACCATGTTCAGCATCATATGCTATTCTATCATCAACAGTATGATGATGTATACCCGCATCATTTGGAACATCATATGATGTACGTTTTAATACAGGATCATAATAATAACTAACACCATCATCATCCTCATATTGTACATAATCTATTGATTCAGGACGTGAACGCTCATAAAAACCAATTTTACCATCACGATCACTTGGATGAAAACTACCATCACGTAATTTAGTTCTCATCTTTGATATATCAATATTCCATAATTTTCTTTTTTCATTTAATTTATCAGCTGCTTGTTTTGCTAAATATTCATCTTTATTTTCTATAAATCTTCTTTTTTCTTCTAAATATTTCATTCGTGTTTCTTCACGATTACGTCGTAATATTTCTTGAAATTCTTTTTCATCTAACATTTTTTTTAATCTGATAGCTTCCATAGCATATCTTTCATCAATAATTTGTTGATTTTCATGTTTTGTTCTTTCTTTCCATTGTAATATATCATTAATTCTTAATTTTTCAGCACTCTCTAAATCCATTCTTTTTTTATTTTCAAGTCTTAAAGATGTATTCTTATCTTTCAATTCATTCTTTTTTGTATCAATTTGTTTTTTTATTATAGCAACATTTTCCAATTGTTCTCTTACACGTGCTTCTCTTTGTTCATACATTGCACCTGATTTTGCTGCTTGACTTTTAGATACTTCCATATCCTGTAAATCATCCATTTCTTTAATGAAATTGGCCTTTTCTTCTTCAAGTGCATTCTGTGATTTTTTAATATTATCAACATATTGTTTTGCTTGTTCTGATTTTGATAATTTTCCTATACCCATTTGTTCTTTTACACTTAATTTTGTATTACCATCTTCACGTGCCCATACAGTGCTTACACTTAAATCTGATGGAATATTTAAACTTGGATTTAAATTTTCAATAATTTTCTCTTTACGTAATTTTTTTCTAAATTTATTCGAAGCTTTAAGAGCTGGTTGGTCTAAATAAAATTGTAACGGATCTTTCATATTAATTTCACCCATTTCTTGTCCCAAAGCATTTGTATTATCATTTTGCATTAATTCTAATTGTACAAATGGATCTGTAGCATCTAAATAAAAATTTTCACTTGATACACTTGTTTTACTAGCTTTACTAGCTTTACTAGCTTTACTACTACGACGGCTATCTCTTTCACTACCACTACCACTACCGCTACCACTTTCAGTATCAGAATAATCATCATCATCATCAGTATCACTATAAATATCATCACTATCATATGCATAAATATCACTTTGCTCTTCTGCAATATTTCTCATTATTTTCCCACCTTGACGCAATGTTGCATCTACTTTTTTTAATCTTGGAATATTTTTATGTTTTAATATTTTTTTTTCTTTTTTTTGATTAAAATTTAAAGCATCAACTGCATGATTCGTTTTAGCATTTGCACTTACTAACTGTAATTTTTGAAATATATCTAATGTTTCCAATTCAATACCAGTACCATTACCAATACCAATACCAGTACTTGATTTAAAATTAAAATTTGTACTAGTTTTTTCATGCGTGTTATCTAATTTCATATTACCCACTGGTCGTTTAGGTTTATTTTTATTTTGACTTATAACTAATCCACTACCATGAATTGGATCCATTCCTAGCAATTGCATATTAAATTTAGACATTTTATTATCACTATCAATTCTTTTTTTTATTGCAATTTTTTCTTTATTAAAACCACCACCGTAAAATGTAGCTTGATATACATAATCTAATAAATAGTTTGCTAACCAGAACATCCCTTGAGACGGATTCAATACTTTTGGGCATATATCATTTTTATTTGTATTATAATATATACTTTCAATATTTCTACATGCTTCTAAATGTTCCAATGAACTAAGACCACCGATGGGATTATTATAGAAATGAAAATTTTCTTTATTTTTTGTACTATTAATACCATATCTTGGTTTTGGTTGATAATCTGGTGATAACATTGATATAACTGTTTTATCAATTCTTAAACATCTTGTTGTTATATATGCAGGACGAAATGATTTTGACATTTCCCAAAAACATCTTGTCTCTTTTTCTTCTTCTTCAATCATACTCATATACTCTTTTTTGGTTTTATTATTCATATTTGTATTTGGTAATTTTAATTTTGAATATAAAGAAATTAATTTCGATGGTGATTGGGAAGGATATTTTTTTCGTGATCTTCCTAATATTTGTTTGCTTCTCCATGGTTCTTTACCTTTTTCAAACTCAGGTTCAGGTGGTTTCCAATTATCATCTTCAGCTCCATACATATTAGCAAGACGGCTACGTATTGTTCTTGGTTTTGGTATTCCATCATCATCATCATCGTCGTCGTCGCCATCATCACCATCATCATCTCCGGGTGTACCTGATCTGTTACTTCCACGCGTTGTGCCATTTCTTGAATTTCTTGAAGTATTTCCTGTACTTTTTCTTGTCCCGGTACCAGTACCAGCTCTTGTCTGTGATTTAGAAGCATTATTATTTTTTGTTGGAAATCGATGGTTATCTAATGAATCAGGATCTGTCCCTAATCCCCCAATATCTTCATTTAAGTCAATTTCACCTGCTTTACCAGCAGGCCTATTATGATACCAATTCGGTATGGTATCTTCTGAACCACATGTTAAGTAATCATGAATTGATACTTTTGCACTAAATAATGCTGCTTCATCTTCTATTAAACTTGGATGTGGTGTTCCTATAAATGATGCTTTTAATTCTAATAATTTTAATTTTGAATATTCACAATTTGGATGTATACTAACATTTATCAAACGCCTTTTAAACATTTTTAATTCACTTAAATTTCTACTATGATATGATTTTTGTATACATAATTTTGCACATTGTAATAAACATTCAAAACATAAATAAAATCTACATGATTCTTCTTTAAATAATTTCACTGTATCTGTTACATCATGATAAGGTTTTGGTTTTAATGACGCTAACAGTATCATACATTCCATTGTACCCGGTACAGCATTCATATTATTTATACTACTACTTACTGCACCATAGTGTGATAATCCTAAACCACATAAATAATATATTGTATGTGCTTGAAAACAATCTTGCTTTTCTCTAACAGTACTTTTTACTCTACTATTTCTAACTTGTTTTACTGTATCACGTAATATATCTTTCATGACTTGACTTGCTGTACGAAATGCTTCTAAAATACTAATTTTTCTATTACTATTACTTTTTGATTCTACTACTTGTTTAGAACTATTCGAACTATTCGAACTATTCGAACTATTAGAACTATTAGAACTATTCGAATTAGAATTATTGGCTTGAATAGGTGTTGATGTAGATGTAGGCGGTGTTGATGAACTAAATAATGTATAAGGATGTATTAACTCTAAACGTTGTTTTGGATCATCATGCATAATAATCAATGCTTCATTCATACAACATTGTACAATTTTACATACTTCATGTATATGATTAGAATTAACATTTGGTGTTATTAATAAATATAAACATAAACAGTATAATGCACCTATACATTCTATTAATTGCGATTTTATCATATTTTTACCATGAAATATTTTATTTCTATCAAATTGACTACCTCTTGGCATAACAAAATTTATCAATTGTTTTATGCGAAATTCAGGTAAAACATATGCTGTAGCTTCAGGATCACATCGTATATATGAGCCCATTATTGCACTTATAATATTTGCATCTAATGGTACTTTTACATTGTGGATAGGATCCCCACTAAAACCTGCTACTACCCCCATCATCTTGCTTGGGTATTATTCCTTTTGGTTAACTTTTGATAACGTTTTTAACCACACAACACACGAAAGGACGGGAATGTCAACTTGTTGCAGCAGCTTTTTAAACAACGAAAATATCGTATTTAACTTTCTCCAAATGCAATGAAACTTTTCAAATAGTTGCGTTATGCATTTTCACCAATCGAGTAACGTCACTGAGTGTTTGAGCTGCTCTGGGTGTCAAAATACTAGTACTAGACTCCCACATTCCCATCATTTCCATCAAAAGGTGTTTTAAGTAGCTTTCGTGGAAGAGTGAAGATCCCATTTGATTTCAACAAGCTTCATGATAAATTTTAGTGAGGCAGATATTGAGGTTCTCTGTAATCCAAAGAAAGGTGGCCCTTTTGTTGTTATCAAAGATTCTATTTTTCCAGATTTACTAAATGGCATTAGAAACGATGTTGATAAGTTAAAGATTCAAGATGGTTTGCTGAAACAAGCCAAGATGTCACGTGGTATAGGTTTGTTTGAAGATAAAGCAATAAGAGGTGATAAAAGTTGTTGGATCACACCTGATCTCTGCAAGGAACATAATTTAGAATCATTACAATTATATGCAAAATCTATGGTAAAATCAACAGGTGTATTTAAAAAATCGTTAAAATTAAATGGTGATTTTAGTATTCAACTTGGAATGTATGAAGGGTTTGGTGAGGGATATACAAAACATAAAGATGCTTGGCCAACAAAAGGTGAACAACAAACTACTAATACTTCTAGTAATAGTGGAAGAATGTTGACATTCTTATATTATCTCAATGATGAGCCTAAAGGGGGATCATTGAGAGTATATAACCCTTACAATGAGAATGAAAATGAAACAAATACGATAGATATTGAGCCAATAGCTGGAAAGTTAGTTGTTTTTAGAAGTGATCTTGTTCCACATGAAGTACTAGCAAATTATAAAAGTCGTATGGCTTTGACCTTTTGGGCTAGTGGTAGTGGGCTCACGGCCAACATCAGTAGTAGTAGTAGCAGTAGCAGTAGCAGTATAACTGCTCTACCTGATATCCATCCTCGGATGTCACTTCTGTCACTTCTGAATGAGAGCAACAGCAATAGCAAAAACAATACAGAGACGGAAATAGAAACAGAAATAGAGACCATTTATGTCGGAATCTCAGCTTTTAGAGATAGTGAAATGCAGCATACAGTAAGAGACATTTATTACCAATCACTATACCCAAATAGAGTCCATGTTGGTGTTGTATGGCAAGGGATTGAAGAAGATAGGGATGATATTAAATACGATTGTTTTCATGTATTACAAGCTCTTGGATTAGATCTTGGACAAGGTGGTGTTGATAAAAACTGTAGTAAAAGTAAAAGTAAAAGTTATCTTGATGATGCATTGAAAAAAGAGTCAGAGTGGTGGATAAGCAATGTAAGTATGTTACACATGCCAGCATCGCAAGCCAAAGGGCCTTGTTATGCAAGACATATTCAAGGTTCCTTATGGCAAGGTGAAAACTACTGTATGCAGTTGGATTCTCATATGCGTTTACGTTATGGCTGGGATCAATACTGTATAGAGCTGATAAACACACTAGAAAAAGAAAGTAGTGGTAGTGGTAGTGGTAGTGGTAGTGGTAGTGGTAGTGGTAGCGGTAGTGGTAGTGGTAGTGGTAGTTTCGTGCCCAAACCTGTATTGAGTACATACCCTCTCGGCTACACTTTACCGAACAATGTTCCTGAAGATGTACGTGCTACTTATTTAATTCCAAGTAAATTTGATGAGCACGGTCTTTTGCGTCAAAGTGGACGCATTGTTGAGTCGATGGTCTCCACTATTAGTAGCAATGGTAGTAGTAGTAGTAGTAGTAGTAGTAGTAGTAGTAGTACTGTTGTATCTACATCTACATCTGCATCTGTGTCTGCTATTCCTTCTCCCCTTTGGGCTTCTGGATTTAGTTTCAGTAGAAGCACTATTCTACAGGATGTCCCATATAACCCACTGTTACCTTACTTGTTCTTTGGTGAAGAGCAAAGTATGGCTTTAAGGTTATTTACGCACGGCTATGATGTCTATGCTCCACCTGTTGCTGTGGTGTATCATCTTTGGGATAGAAGTCATCGTCCTACTTTACAATCAAACAAAAGTAAAAGTAAAAGTAAAAGTAATAGCAATGACAATGGCAATGACAATGGCAATGGCAATGGCAATGACATAGCAACCAGTTGTAATGGTAATGTAAAAAAACACACAAGTGAAGAGCAAAAGTTGAAATCAATAGCAATAATTAAACAAATGTTCAATTCTATTGATGCTAATGTTGCTGGTACCATAGCTGGTGATACTAATACTTATATTCCTAGTTTGTACGGTATAGGAAAAGTAAGAACACTTACAGATTTCGAACAAAAACTTGGAGTTAATTTCAAAGAACAGACAATTGATAATAACATAATTGAAAATGGTTTAAATAGGAACTCTTGGATGTATTCTAGTTCTGAGTTAGACAAGCTTTTGAATGCTGCAAATACTATTACTAGTGCTAGTGCTAGTGCTAGGACTAATGTTAATGGAATTGTAAATGGGATGAATCCAGAGAGAAAGATTGCTGCAATGAACTCCGTGCTAGCTTTCATGGAACATGTTAATGGTTAATGCAGGGTAGTAGGTATAGTTTAGTATGAGTATGAGAATGAGAATGAAAATAAGAAAAAAGAAAATTGCAATGCAATGTATATGTTATGTATGTGTTTTAATTTAATTTATAAGTATAAAATATTCCATTACCATTATCATTATCATGTACTCTCGTTTATGTTTGTGTTCCTGTTCTTTCTTTTCTCTTCACAGTCGAGGCGAGGATAGTTTCTATGAATATATTAATTCATGACTTCATGACTTTTCTTGAAAATATACAAAGCTACACATTGATTTGATTTGATTTGATTTGATTTGATTTGATTTGATTTGACATGTGATGTGATGTCGTGTGATGTGACGTGTTAAAATATAGTGTGATAGCAGTGTAGATTATTTTATACTTTTATGTGAATGAATTAGCAGGTTTGCTTCTAGGATTAAGTCCTTTCGCAATATTAGCACCAGATCCAACCAAAGGTACTGTTGGTACTCCTTCAAGTAAGGTTAAGCCATTTCCAACTTTCTTATCTATATCTTTATCTTTATTTTTCTTTTCTAAATAATCTAAATGTTTTGTTGTTTTAGATACACCAATAATCTGCAAAACTTTATTAATGGCCATAACCCAACGTTTTCTTGTTTTAGACATTTTACTTTTTAATAAAAATTCTATTTTCATATTTTTTGCAAAATTTTGTACATGATTAATAACATTTTCAGCTTTTTTTGTTGCTATCGCTAATTCTTTTTTAAGATCATTTAATTCATTTATTTTTTCTTTTACTTCTTCTGTTGATGTATTACGTCTATGTGTTACTGTTACTGGAGTTAAACCTAAAGGTATTTTATCTAACAGTGGTGATTTATACATGTTATCTGCACTCATACTAGAATATTTCAACTGTCGATTATTATTATTATTATCTTTATTTTTTATTGTTTCTAAATTTAAACGTGACAATATACTTGTTGTTAATGTTTTACGTAATAATGCATCATTGTCTATTTTAGGTTGGGTAAATTTGGATGATTTTGATTGATTTAAAGCATTGATTTTAGCCAATTCCATATCAGTTTGTGTAATTAATGTTAATAATGGCACATTTAAATATAATCTTGGTAATGATATACCTTTTTCTGGTTCAAATGGTACAACTTCAATACAATCATATAATAAATGATGAAAAAAAGACAAATCAATATTCTCTTGTGTCCTCCAAAAGAATTTTGATCCGAAGTAATATAATTTATAGTCATGACCTTCTATTAATTTTTTGCCATCGATATCCCCACTAGCAGCTAAACCTGCTGCTATTTTATTAGCATTTTCTTCAGCTATTGCAGCTTCTTTTTCAGCTTTTTGTTTTTCAATATTTTTTTTATGAACATCAGAATATTTAACATGTCTTTCTAATAATGTTGGGGTCTTAAATGCTTGTTTGCATATTTCACAATATGGCATAGTTGATACAGAATCCCAATTATCTTTATCTTTTAATGTAATTTCTGTTTGTTTTTCATCATTTGTTGCTGGTAATGCTGTTGGTAAAATAGGTGTACTTTCACTGACAGCCATAGTCCCAGCCACTTCATCAGTAGGTGCTTTGGGTGCAGGAACAATAGTTTGAGGGTTTTCAAAAGAACGACGTCTTGTTGGTGCTTTACCTTTGCCTGATGCTCTGCCTTTTTTAGCAGCTGCAGGGGTAAGTTTTTCCGCAGGAGCTGTAGCAGGTTTCGCTGTTGTTGGTTTGACAGCGGGAGCTGGAGCAGGTGCAAGTGTAGGTGCAGTAGAAGCTTCTGTACCTGGTTTAGTTACAGAATCTTTAGTATTAATATCATTTTCTGGAACTTTGTCCTTTGCTGTAGATTCTTCTGCTATTTTAGCTGCGTTCTGTTCCATAAAAGATGCATAAGTTTCTTGAATTTTGTTTTGAATTACATCGTCACCATACCCTAATGTCTTCATCTTTTCATAATCTTCCCTCAAAATCTTCATGATTTCTGCACCCATAGGTTTACTCAATGTTCCATTTCCCATTGTGATCTAATGTTATTAGGCTTTGCTAGGCCAAGTTGATAAGTTGATGTTGAGTTTTGGATTGCAAACAACTTCTTATGAAAACAGTTTAATCCAATTTTTTTCTAAAATTATAATAAAAAAAACGCTATTCTAGGCCTTCCACGTAAAAAATGAATAGAAAAATACTTTCGTCTCTTCAAGTTGGCTTCCCACAAACTGATGCAATTGGGATACATTCTTGCCAATTACCCCCAACTCTTTCATCAGGTTGAAAAAGTTTTCCAATCTTTTTGCCAAACTTCAACATTTTCTTTGCTTGGTTAAACTCGGATAGTATTGAATAGAAATATCATCAACGATGGTAATACTGCCGCACTTTCAATTTTGCATTCTTTATTGCATCATGATGACAGGGATGATGCGTTGGGTAAACTCTGAATATGTTCCTATCACTGAAGATGAACGTGTAGGTTTATGTAGGAAGACGCTTCAAGAAGATGATACAACAAATGTATATACAAATATAAATTGGGATAATAAAGAATGTAAGAAATCTGATGGAAATGATAAAGATAAAGGAAATGGTAAATTATTAGTAGTAACACCACATACAGCAGCATTTTTAATAAAAATGCAAAAACTTTCGTTAGATTTGTTTTTAATGGAACCATATGATTATGTTGTATATGATGATAGTTATACACATGCACACTTTTCTAATTGGAATGTAGCTGATGTACCAAGTATTATAAAAAATGTTACAGAATCAATTGGTGGTATATATAAAAGAGCACCAATGTCTTTTCATGCTGATAGAAGATGTTTATTTCCACAAACTATTGAACCATATAGTAATAATGCTAATACAAGATGTTCAGATATTTATCAATTTATATATCGTGATAATGATGTGCAATGTAGAAATGGTAAAGTTTTATTTTTAGATGCTGATGTTTTTTTAATTTCACCATATTATCCAAGCAAATCTATTGTTGGTCCAAAAGTTAAAAAAGTTGATGGCAGTGGCAGTGGCAGTGGCAGTGGCAGTAGTGAAGAAGAAGAAAAGTATGTCATGGCTAGTGTACCACAAAATAGACCACATCCACCAGATCCAAAATTCAATAATGGGATATCAAATATAACATATTTTTGGACTGCTGTAAACTTAATGGATATACCAAAATTACCAGCAAGAAATGATATGAATTGGGATTGTGGGGCAGTGTATTACCCAACAAAAACAATATATTTGGATAGCGGTGGTCATACGTATGAATGGATCAATAAATACAAACCAAATATTCATTGGTATGATGTAAAATATATTTATGATATAGCTGAAGCAGAAAAAAATAGTGAAAATGGTGATTGGAGTGAAATGAAAAATGAAAAACATGTACATGGACATATTTGGAAGTGGTTTGCAGTTGAATGGCAAAAAATATATAGTAGTCATAAATTATACGATTTAGAATTTAAATCACAATTATTAGGTGGATTATTTTTGCATTTAAGGAATGCTGGAAATTGGATGCAACATGGTAAAAAATATAAGTGGATACAACCCGAACAAGCAAAATTGATCAACAGATTGTTTGACAGATTGAAAAAAATTCATTATCCTCAACAACAACAGCAGGAGCACCAGAAGCATCAGGATAAATAGGAACAATTAAGTTATAGGGAGATTAGGAAGGAAGAATGGGTGATGATGATGTAGCCTTGTTTGTTATCATATAATGTAATAAAGTGTCAATACAAAGGAAAATAAAATCAAATGAAATGAATCAATCTGACAGCTTGGATTTTTTTCTTTCTTATAATACTTATACTAATACTTACTTTTAATGTACTCACTCTCACAATTATCACTTAGCTTCACTAATCTAATTCCAACTCACTCTCACTAAACTTTTCATTTTTTTATATATATTCCACTCATTTCGTTTTTGTATCATCAGGAACAGCAGTTAAAAAAGATGTTTGTGGTCTCAATGTACCAAATAATAAATCCCATATAATAAAATTTTCACCATAATTTTTTGCATTTTTAATATAATTACTATTACTATATTTATGATGCTCATCATGGTGTTGTATACTTGCTTTTATAGGTAAAAATTTCATAAATAATATATTTATTGACCAATGATTCACACCACTATGATTTATAGTATTTTCAGCAATTCTTGAAAAAATATATATTGAATATGTAATAGGATGTGGTTTTATAATAATAGCTGTAATAACTATTGGTAATGCTGCTTGTAAGAAAGCATCAATAGGATGAATATATGCAACTGAAACAACACTTGGTGTATCAATAGTGTGATGTTTTTTATGAAACTCCCATAAAAATGGTATTTCATGTTGTATTCTATGTCCTAAATAAAGACCAAGATCACCAATGAGTTGCATTAGTATAAAATGTTTCATAAATTCTTCAATAGTTGGTAAATTTGTATCTATTTTGATACAATATGGGCAAAGAAAACTCGATGTAATGCAATTTATTATGGCAGGTACACCCATGACAGAACTCAATGTACCCTGTAATTGTGTACTATATGATACTTTCTCTTCACATAACCCTTGCAATACATCTCTTGTATTATCAGACTTCTTTGTGTATTGGATCTGGTTTGTTGAATTAAAAAAACCCATTAAAAAACAACCCTCAACAAATATTTTTGTCAATAGAAAACCCAACGCCCCTGCAATTACTGGACCGATCCCCCAGCAAAGAAAGCTCTGAGATAAATAAGCCTCAAGGATTGGATTGCCTGTACTATCAATCATTACAAATGAACCTGTGTGCCCGTCTACTTCACGGTAGCTAAATTGCAGCAATCAACAAATCAAAATCTCAAACCTTCTACAAGGAGAAGGTCTGGAAGGGTCAAATGTGGGGGATATTTCCCAAAAAACGATTTTGATCCAACTCACAACATGTAAGTAACTGAATGTAATAAAAAGTTTATAATAATATTACTAATACTTTTACTAGTACTTGGTACAAACCTAAGTGCAAATAAAAATTTTTTTTAGTACAATTTGCTGCATAAGTTGTTTCAGGAACATGCTTCTAACTTCTATCTCCTTTTCCTCTTCTTTCTTTTAATTCTACTATAATAGTGAGGCCTGCTCCCCAACAGGATCTTTGTACGCCTTTCAGAGAGAGTTAAGACAATGAGTGAGAAAAACAGTGGAGAGAGTGAAAGTCAGTTGATGTCATCCAGACGTGGTGATCTTAGCAAGCTTACAATGGAGAAGTTAATTCCAATCTCAAGGAATATGAAAATAGATCATGAAGAAGTATTACAAGGGTTTCCTGGGCTTGCCGAGGACAAGCGAAAGGGCCTATTGATCAGCAGAATCATGGATCACATGGATAAGAACCACAACCCCAATGAAGTCTACTGCAATGTGTGTAGTGTTGTAAGCAAGTTAACATGTAGCAAATGCTTGACTGTACATTACTGTTCAGCTGAACATCAGAAACAAGACTGGGCAACTCACAAACTGTTATGCAAGCTAGTGAGATCTGATGCTGACATCCAAGCAGCAGTCAATCTGTGGTGCTCAGATCGTACCAAAGCTTTGAAGAAGTATGGTCACATCAGTGAATGGAACACATCCAAAGTCACTAATATGAAAGATCTATTGCATGGAAAGAGAAACTTCAATGATGACATCAGTAAATGGGACGTCAGCAGTGTCACTGACATCTAGGTACGTCTTTACGGTTTGAGAGGCACCGTTATACCGTTATTACGGTAAATTACGGTAGACGACACAAAACACCGTAATTACGGTGAAATTAGTAGCCGTTACTATTGTTATTTATTTGAAATTATTAAGGAACAAGATATAAGATACACAGTGATCACCGATCTATAACCCTCCGATTCGTGGAGTTTCCTCCCAGCTCCCAGCAGTACTAGCATCAATGAAGGTTCAGCCTTCATCCTTCATCCCCGACTAATCATATTCATCTGGTTCTTCATCATAATCTTCTTCACGTTCTTCATTATTTACTTCTATTACTTCCTTGTTTAAGTTCACCGCCCCACCGTAACACTCTTCTCGGAGATGCGCAGGCAATCTTGACTTGCGACCTGTACGCGTAATACATTTTTCAGCAGTCTCATTTACATCTATTACCCATCCGATCTGTGACGCCTGGGGATTTTTCTTGGGGTTTGACATTTTTTTATGTCTATTTAAGCTATTACCAATATTTTGCTCCTCATCGGTTATTAATGCATCTTCCCCTGCATCCAACCATGCAATATCCAGTCTACCCATTTCTTCGCCTACATTTCTAATTGTTTCAGCCCGCTCACAAGCTGCATAATTTTTCGAGATTGAAGAAACCAGCCGTAAAATTGATACCGCATCTTAGCTCAATGTAAGGTACAATTCATATACATGTATGACCCACCACAGTCTTTCGAAAAGGAGGGAATGATCTCTTATATATATCGCCCTGTTTTTAGAAATCAATATATAGTAATAGAACACTCCTGCCTTAGGATAAAAAGAAAAATGTAAAAAGGGAAGTGTTGGGAAAAGCTCCCTTGGACATCCACTGAAATGGTAGGACAGTCGACAGTCGAGAGCTCCCTGTAAATTTTAGTATAATTTAAGATCAAGAAGCTTTCACTGGTTTCTCCTTAACTTACTTTTAAAACTTTCAAAAGTTCTTAACTTACTATCTTTACGTGCGACTTTCACAGTATTTAAATACTGTACAAGCAGTAACAGAAAGTCAGCCACGTAATAAGTGTTTTAATTCTCAATTCTCAAAGCGCATTTCATTTTGAAGTGCCACGACTCTCCACTCTCACCCTCAATTCTCAACTCTCACTCTTATTATGTGCTTAGTTCAACAACACATCGTTCACCTTGCCCTTCTTGGCTTGTGTTGGCTACGGATAGGACATTCAGTAAACATCTGATACACTTTACAGGCACCACTGACACTCCATCCAGAGATATCCCCACTAAAGGGTGTAAGACTGAACATGGAACCCATTTCAGTAACGTTGATGACATTCC
>JACKZZ010006418.1_pt1 | contig 16104 bp, 11 predicted proteins | sample 8027871 | NCBI WGS metagenome assembly JACKZZ01 (sample SAMN15724774, study PRJNA655200) | protist metagenome | isolation source: fluorescence activated cell sorting (FACS) single amplified genomes of... | place: USA: West Boothbay Harbor, Gulf of Maine | collected 2000-07-19
GTTCATCTCAGTACAACTAGCCAAAGTTCGTGTTATTTTGGGCTTGCCGACCAAAAGCCGGCTCGCACTGGCGGCCAGTTGCGGGGACTGGCTGACAGGAGAATTATCGCCTTCTGGCTTGTTTGCTCCTGTCGCAGACGTTGTTGAAGCGGCCAATGCGGCGACTAGCTTCTCTTTCCCAACAACTTCTAGCACAGACATCGACTTTGCGTAGAACGGTTCGGCAGAACCAGGAGTGCCGGCAGTTTTAGAAGAAGAAGACGCAGCCGCTGCGCTTCCGTTCAAGATCTCGGTTTCCGAAACCGAATTGGAGTTGGACGTTCCTCCCTTCTCCTGGATCACCGCCTCGCGGAAGCTGCGTAGCCGCGAGCTCGCCGCGGAGCTTGCGAGCGAAAAGGGCTGCGGGTGGAACAGGTCGTGGTTGCTGTAGTCCGTCTCCTGGTAATTGTCGACTTCGGAACTGCTGTTCAAATGTTGATTACTACCTATGCGAAGCACCGGCAGCTCTTCCATGCCCTGGCTGGTGTCGCCGCGGGGTTTCACCTCCCGCTTGCCAATGTGCACCTTCATCGGCTTCGGCGAGTCGGCCAGGCCGAACGGGTCGACGACATCTTCTTCGACGTCGCCGTGCCCGGCGGGAGGTTTGTCTTCCGTTCCTTGACCTAGACCTACTGTCTGTGACGTTGTAACTGCATTTCGGTCGCCGTCGCCTGCAGTCTCATCGCTTCTCCCGCGGAACTCTTCGTCCAGCATCTGTAGTTTGCGGTGGCTGTGTTTGTTCAGAAGCTGTTTTGTCTCTTCCATCACGGCATCGGCTTCGTTGATCACTTGATCGTCTTCTAGAAATACCGGAGCGGAACAAAGAGCGGAACTGTCGTGCTGAGGAACATCATCTGAAGGAGCCTGTTGCAATCTATTGGTGGTGGTCGAGGCGGCCGACGAGGAAGAGATTTTACTTCTACTTCCGATTGATGCAGCAGCAGAACCTCCTCCAGCACCTTCAGACGAAGATCCACCCACTCCCTCTTCTTGCCACGGCGGCGCTACGAGTCTCGACTTTTGCGGCTGTGCCATGCTGTTTGTCGTCAGATCGTCACCGGAAGTAGAGTTATGATCGTCGTTCACCCGGCTGCGGTACGTGCCGGTAAACGCACTGCGCGCTGCGGCGTGGGGAGAGGAGGAAAACCCACCTAGTCGGCTGCTGGATGCAGGTCCTGCGCCAGAGGTTGTTTCGTAGTTCACCTCTAAGTCTGTAGTTGCGACATCGTCAACATGTTCGCGGCTTTCATCTGCCGCGCCATGTTGAGCAACATGATCCCCCGCCCCTCTCGGTGCTATGCGCATCTCTGCGGCGAGGTTGGGACGGCAGCTGCCATATGCAATGCAAAAGTAAAAGTATAGTACTATCTAGTATAAGTTGCTGCTGCATTACAAAATCCCCCAGCATTACAAATTGAATTTGTAATGGTGATTTACTTTGACAAGTGAATTTGTAATGCATAAATGCAATTACTACGGGTACGATACTTTTGCACAGGATATGCCAAGCTTCATGTCCGAATCCATCGAATAGGTCAGGGTGTTGCCGAAAAGGTTCGAATTGTCTTGATGGAGGTCTTCTTGGCTGTCCCGGTGTCGAAGTTCATCTTGCATCAACTCAAGAGCCTCGTAGTGGTCGTTTTTATCGGTTTCATCTGCTAGTACATGATCAACATGATCTCCGCTCCTCCTCGACGCAACGAGTATCGTCTCCTTCGACGAGGCGTCTTTGATGTAGGCGTCTTCGCCACGTCGATCATGCGGATCACCATCCGTCGAGACTAGCAGGACCCCGCCGCCAGCGGACATAGCGAGACCTTCCCGCGGCCCAATTAGCTGCTCCTGTCTGCTAGTGTTGTTTGTATGGCTGCCGCTGGAAGACGAAGATGAACTTGTTATCATAGGATTGCTAGAAGTAGCAATCCCGTCTCTTGACTTCATCTGCGGCGACCGGCTCCGTGTTACGGTTCTGCGCACGGCGTAGGGCGCTTGGTTCCGTCGAATCACTACTTTTTCGCCCGTTTTCGGGTCGATGGATGATGTCGTGCGGCTGGGAGCTTCGAAGGACAAGCGCCGCGTCGATGAACCTGCTTGCAGAGCTGCTGTTCCAGTACTTGCAGCGCCATCTGCATGATTGTCGAGACTCTTCTGCGGCGCAAAAACAGCCTGCTTAAAGATATTACCAACGGGCGACTTGTGCTGCTGTCTCGCACTGTCACTGGAGAGCGAGCGGCGTCGTGCTTTCTGTTCCTCAGTCGCGGTGGCGAAAAAATTTGGATTGGGTTCCACCCGGGTTGTCACCGGGAGGTGGTCGGGAACAATCTTGACCGGCGGCGCAGAAGAGGCTCCTACAGGGTGAGGGTGGTTTGCTCCAGCAGATCCAGCGCCGCCCGCTGTTTTATTTGTTTCAGCCGCAGGTGCAGCAGTAGATCCGAACGGTACCGAGAACGCTACCGCCCCGGACTTCTGAGACGTGACCATACCCGCAGGCTGTGAGGAGCTACTGCTTTGCTCCTGCGACTTGCCGAAGAGTTGCACCTGCTCTCTCGCATCTGCACTACCACTATCATCTTCCACATCGCTTTGTTGCACGACTTGCTCTTGTAGTTGTACTCCCGAATCATGATAGTCATCTTGATCTCCGCCCTCGCCGAAGCTCTGGCGTCCGCTCTGGAAAGAGGCCCGCCCAGCCTGGGCAGGCCCAGGACCTCCTCCTGGTCCTTGCGGCAACAGCCCCTCCACAGATTTGCGCTGCTCCTCTTGACTTTTACGGTTGATTTTCTCACGCTGGTAGCTCCTCCGCGCTTCCTCGATGCTGGTCCACTTCGGAGAGGCCTCATCAGGGGTCTTTTTTGCAGCTGGTTTGCCTCCACCTGCTGGAGGTGAAAAGCTTCGTGCAGCTGGTGCTGTTCTCTCGGTTGCACGTTGCTGTTCTGCTTGTCCGACGGTCGCTTGTGCTCTATCCGCAGCCGCACTTGGGATAACGCTACCGGCGTTGACCAGTACCAGGTCTTGCTGCCGTGCGACCACGGCAACAGGATCGTAGGCTGTACTTCTACTTCCGACAGGTAGTAGCTCGACGGACGAGGAGCTCGAGGACAGCAGGTCTTGTTTTGAGGTTGATAGAGCAGCTGCTGCTCCACCACGACTCGCTTCTTCATCCGGAGGCTGTGCCTGTAGTTGTCCAGCATCATTATCATGATCGACCTCCACCTCGACCTCGACGGAAACTGGAGACGCAGAGCTCGACGAGCTGATCTCCAACACGGGTACTTCGACCATTTGATGCTGGTGGTGTAAAAAGTGCTGGTTTTCTTGTTCTTCCTGTGGTGTCGTCATCGACGCTCCTTCTTGCCGGGTCTCTGCCGCCGGTTTTTCCAAATTTTCCAACACTTCGGGTGGATCGACCTCGACACAAGAATCCCGGGCGATGCGAAACATCAAACTCGTTGTGCTCACGCTGCTGCGGTGGCGGCCCTGCACGTGTATTGTTTTATTGTACGACGTATCCTACTTGTGCCAATACATCTGACTTTTCGTCACTTTCATCATCGTAAGTAGAGCACAACATTCAGAGCGCGAACAATCAACAGACGAAAATCGACCTCCGTGTCTGCATGTCACATCTATCCATTTATTGCATTCATACCCATGCGTTTGCCAAGAAAGCTAATAAGTACTCATACTCATACTTACTTACCATGTCATCCGAGGGCAGCAACAGTGCGTTCTTACTCGTCGGCCCGCGAATGATCCGCGCTCCGACCTCAGAGGTCGGGGGCGACTCCAAAAATCGCGGCTCCGAATCCGCGGGCCGAAACGTTTGCAGACGCAGGTTATGCATTGCAAATATGTCCTCTGGGTCTGGAAGGTGGTAACCTGTGATGCTGTCTTTGGATTCCAAAAAAATCTGCATTGCATGACCAGCGAAAGGAGTCCAGTTTGTGCTACAAGGGGAGGGCATTTCTCATGCGGTATAGGCATCAGAAAGCCCTCACAAAATCTGTGACGCCAGGGCATGCATCACAGACATCAGGTTCAGGACGCATGCAAAATGTGCATGACAAACCCGGCAACATTCCAGACCCCGACACTTTTGCATTTGATACAGGTCCGGGCTGTTGCACTCCCGGGCCGTGGAAAAGGCCTCCGGCGCGGGCGATAGAGTCGGCAGCGGTTTCCGGCTTTCGTACTTCTGTGGTTGCTCGTGTAGTAGTTCTTGGTTTTGTTCCTGCTGCGACAGAGAAAACGCAACACCAGTAGTGGCGCCAGGTCGCTGCGTCGTGCTCGGACTCGAGCCACTGTGCGGGTAATACAAGAGCGGCTTACTCAGCATCTTCCGGACCCCCGGACTGCGCGAGCCGGAAGCGTTCTTACTGCCAGCGGTTGTTGGCTGCACATGGAAGTCCGAGGGGTCTACTTCTGCATCTGCTGTGGCTGCACTACCACTACCTCGGTGGCGCTCGCTCGTCGTGCTCTCGGGTGCGGGCTCCAAAACAGAGGTAGTAGCTTTCGAAGCCGAGAAACCAGAAATGGTAGCAGAGCCACCCCCTGCTTCAGCATTTGCAGCTGTTCCTCGTCCTACTTCATCCTCCGGGAGGACGAGCATTGGATCGTGTTCTACGCGCATGGAGCTCAAGCGCGGATCTAGCGACGTCAGCTCTTCGTGAATCGCCAACAATTCGGCAACCGAGGCAGTTTCGGAGGCCTCGAGCCCACTGCTGCTAGTTCCTTTGCTTGGGTAGGTTTGCTCCACCGCGGGGTCGTGTGCGGAGGAAGATCTTCGGTTGGGCCACGCGGATTCGTCTTCCGTAGCGGTTGTGAGGCTGGATATGTTGTTTATTTTCATCTCATGACCACTCTCGCAAAAAATAAGTAACGCAACGCCGCACGTTGTTCTTGATGAAGATCATGCGTATCATTTCTATTCCTAGTGTGCAACCTGTTCTTTCAAAATAGAACCGGAAGAGTACTCTCCCATGTTGGCTGCGTGTGGTGGCCCATAATTTTTCGATGAGGCGTTCACCTCGTTTAACAAATTCTTCTTCGCCACCGGTATTCTCTCATCCATTTCGGCGGCAGCGGCGCTTTCGCTTTCCTCTTCGTCCTCTACGTCATCGTCGTCGTCGTACATGCTTTTTGCCTCCTCGGCGCCTTTCAGCTGCTGCAGGTGCCTCTCTATCCTGTGCAAAAGTATCGTATTCGTATAAATGCAAGTCCAAGTCGCGCATTACAAATCTTTGTCTTAAGGGAAATCCGCATTACAAATTCTCTCATGCTGAGGAAATTTGTAATGCATTTATACGAGTACGATACTTTTGCAGTTCATACTCTCTAACTTTGCGATCTGCGACTTTTCCCGCTCCATCTCCGCGAGGCGCTGGGATCGCGACAACATTTTCACCGTGCGGAATACGGAGTTTTAGTTTTTTTTTAACGATAATTTCAAGAAAAACAAATTCAAATTCGCAAAAGTCAAAAAGTCAAGAGTCAAATGTACTTGGAATCGACCACAGACATAGAGAAACCTCAACCTAAACTTTTGGCTTGGGGAGAACAAGAGGCCGAGCAAAAGCGCTACACTACAACCTCTTACTCAACAACCGGTATAACCCGTATTACGGCTTCTACAGCTAGAACCAATCCGAATCTGAGTCACAAAGAGCGGGGTCATGATCATACTTATCATGATCAATGGACGAGAAGATGGCCATCGCGCACACGGTAGGGCTATCCACCTTTCGTCGGTGCTTTTGAATAAATACAGCTAGTTCATCTCAACGTCCTCCAATGGTAATGACAATTTGTGTTGCGTGTTGCAAAGATTCCTCTCAGATGAAAAGCGCTAATTTGCAGCAACCACGACGCTCAAGTAATGTATGCTATACGCACGTGTTGATGTAGATGTTGACGCTGTAACCATGACGCTGTTTCACGCAGCCCGCAGCAGTCGCCTTGCATTTACCCCGAAGAAAAGCAAAAGACACACGCAGAACAAGATGGCCATCTTGATTGGCTGGAACATCTTCAGATGAGGACAGAAGTATCCTCTTCTGTCTTTGAAGTACAGCGTACTTACTCATGCCCAGGCGGTTCGGGTTTTGATTCAAATTCAAATTCTAGGAATGATACTGTACGAAAAGTTGTCGGCCACATGTCATTTTGCGACAGTAAACCAAGGTCGCTCAGACTACAAATATGACCAAATCGCATTTTTCTAGGAAATCGATGCGGTCGTCCCTTCTTCATCTCGTGGTTTTTATTTAAGATGAGAAACTGAAGTGGGTTCGGGTTGTAGGAGGTAGTAGTGGATGTTCTGGGGTGGAAAACAGTTCTGCGAAGGAGTTCTGAGAAGAGAGGAGAGTAGAATAACACGAATGGGTTTTAGGAACGTAGTATGTTGAATTCTATCTTAGTTCATAAAAATCACGTAAGTAAGGGAAGGGTATTTTTTCGCTAGCTGAAGTGATCTTCGGTGACTCGTGTCGTGCAGGATCATAACCCGTGTCTCAACACACATGGGCGATGCGGACGAGGTCACAAGCTGTGTATCCTGCACAAAGATGTCATGATCACTAAACTACCGCTCGTCTAGGTCGTGTACCACGGAACTACAATAGAAGTGGCACCACAAAGACAGATGTCCTTGTCCTCCTAGTCTTATTACAACGACAGCGACGCGGACGCTCCCCCGCTCCTGCCAGCTGTTTGCGCCGCGGCTTCCTTCTGCCGGTCCTTTTCAATCTCCGCCGGCCCGAGAATCCGTAGTTTCGAGTCGAAAAGCCCGGTCTGGCGGATGCTTTCCTTCTTCTTGACGGCGCATTCTCGAATGGAGTAGAGGATTGTCACAATCATAAAGAGCGAAAACGGGTAGCCACCCAGCACGATCTTGACCCACGAGCTGACGAAAGTGTATCCTGTGCAAAAATATCGTACTCGTGATAGTAATGTAATCGCAGTCACGTCGCAAGATGTATCTCCTTTCGTTCCAAGCTAAATCAGAATGACAAAGTCCATTTCTTGTCATGCTGAGCTAATTTATTTCGTGTTGCCGCAATTAGATTTAGTACGATAATTTTTATTTTGCGATTGATAACGTCCATGTGTCGACAAACGCCCACTGGTCCGCCCACACCACGACGTAAAAGTTCTCGGCTAAAAGGTCCACCGGACCCGTGTATCAGAGTGCACAACTTCAACTCCCCCTCGGCATCTCCCTCATTTCAATTGCATGAATGGCAACACAAGCAACGGCAGAAATGTGGCTTCCGCATGACAAGTCTTCTCCTGCACACGAATTGTAAGTAGTATAGTGCGAGGTTCCAAAATTTGTCATGCAGACAGTGGATTAGGATTTGGTATTCTGCATGACAAATGAGCCGAGCCACGAGGGGGAGCAGTTGTTGTGCACCGTCATATCGTGGTCTTCGTGTCTCGAAACGTGGTTGTGTCGGAACTTGTGACGGGAATGATGATATCACAAGAAAAAGTGTTAACGTTAACGGAATTTGTGATGCAGTAATGCATCAGAAAAGGTGCCCAAATTTGTATTGCGAAGCATGCATGGAAGGCAAAGTTTGTAATGCAGGACTGCCATTTGTGAAAACCGTTAACGTTAACACTTTTTTGTTTGATAGATCAGGACTCCATCTGCGTTCACGAGGCCGTCCGACGGCGCCTCTGCCAAATCCGCCGCGGAAAGCGAACTGAAGTGCTCGGATTCGAAGACCTTCTTGATGACCAACGGGACGGGCGGAAGATTCCCCTGGTGAATCAGCCCCATGCCCGGGTTACCCGCCTGCTGCCCGGTGTCCGGCACTGTGTTGGGAAGACGCTGCACCTGCTCCTCCAGGAAGGCGCTGCAGACCACGTCCCCGTGCCGGTTCACGACGTAGGCCTCGAAGGTCTGTGACGATAATGTTGAAAAGGTAAAGGATATCAAGGACTTCGATAACATAAACACGCAGAACATCGTGTGTAAGATGCGTTTGAGAAGTTGCGACGCTGCTCGTGTTCTAGCAACGGGAGGACAAGATACAAATGTATAAACATCCGGAATATAATGAACAAATCATTCGCATCAAGTACGTACCGTCGGGTCGAACACTCCCCCCGGACTTTCGCGTAGGTGGTCTGCGAACTGGGTGACATCTACCTGTATCCTGCCGATGATGTGGGTCAGGTCGCCCATGATCTCCAACATCGGATCCGGCGGCACCACGTCCGCCCCGTCGCGGTTCTGCGGCACCTGGATCTTGAACACCAAAGACAAAACCGGGACGGAATACCCGATGTTCTCGGACAGTTTCCGCTCCGTGGGCATCCGACTCTCCGTCTGCACCACCGCCGGGCCGCCGCCCTCCCAGTAGCCCAGAATCTCGTGCTGCACCCGCTGGTTGGTCAGGAAGTACTTCCGGTCCGTGGTCCGCTCGTACACCTCGGCATTCGCCAGTCTCGGGCCGGCATACTCAAAGTTCGGGCCGATGCAGGTGGACTGGGTTTCTGCGTCCTGCTCATCCAGATCTGCTTGATCCAGCAGCCCGAGCTGCTCTAGAATCGAGAGTTCCTCGTCGGAGGGTTCGTCGCTCTCGTCGCTGTCTGCGGAGAAAGTGGTCGTGGTGGAAGACGCAGCGGAGCTCGAAGTTGCAGTTCCGTTCGTTGAACTGTTCGTCGCTGCGTGCGCGGCTAAACCTCTACCCGTATGCTCGTCGTCCCGTGCAGCAGCTACCCTCGAGTTTGCTGTCTGTCCTGGGGAGAAGGACTTCTGGTGCAACCTTGAATCTACTTCTGCGCCCTCCTGCGCATGATCGAGTCCTTTGCGGTCTCGATGGTGTCGTGTGGTCTCAAGAACGCCAGGCTCCTCTCGAAGATGGAGCGTGTGGTGCTTCTCCGCCTGTATTCCGTTAATACCGTTCCTTTCATTCTGCCCAAAAAATCTATCTGCAACTGCATCTCGTGTCCCAGCAGGAGCAGAAGATGCTCTTCTCTTTTTCCTTACCTCGCACCGCTTTACCTCCTCTACGGTCTTCTGCCGCCCGCCACACTTGTTCTCAATGTGGTAGTGGCTAGTATCCCGGTGTAGGTGTTGTCTCATCTGCATTTTTCTCTTTTCTCGCATGATCCTGTGCTTCGTGTTCGTGGTCTCTACATTTCTGATGCCCTCTTGCAAGAGCTGCTCTACTTCAGTTGTTGTACTACGACCAGCGCCACCTGAACCTGATCTTCTGCTACTGGAAGTGGTTGCTACTCGTCTTTTTGCGGACCCATGATCGGTTTCCTTTGTTCCACCTCGATAATTTCTACCTGCTCCTACTTCTGCATCTATCTGCGACCGCGGTTGATGATGGGGCAGCTGCTGCTGCTCCAGTGCGGGACGAGGAGGTTCTATTTCTGTCTGCAATGCCCGCCTATTAGAAGATGAAGATACTCCTGTTGTACCACCGCTACTACTACTGCCTGAAGATGTTGTTCCAGTGCTAATATACCAGTTTTCTTTGCTGTACTTCTGAAACAAGGTTCTATGCGCCTCCAGAATGGCGGTCGCGGTCTTCTGGGCCTGTTCCCATTGGAGAAAGGGGTTCGAGGTCCGTTGACTGCAATTTCCGTACAGCTGCAGGTACTGCAGTTCGTGCTGCAAATCCGCATAGCTCCGCGGGTCCCCCGCCTCGATCGGCCCGAGGTGCTCGTGCAGTTTCGGTTCCTGCCGCGCCATTTCGAGCAGTTTCTGTTCGATCACGAGTTGCCGCTCCTGGTCTAGCAGAGTGCTGTTCACCGCCGTGGCATTCGCGTCAAAGTGGTTCGTCAGGGTCAGATTCTTGGCGTAGCACGCATTACAGGTGTCCGTCGGCGGGTTCAGCGAAACCGACTGCACTTCCGTACTTCCCGTCTGCAGCCAGCACCTCTGCTTACTCAAGTCGTAGTCGTACCCCACACAATCCACCCCGCGCAAATCGCACTGGTGCCGGCAGTTTGCGTTGCTCACGGCCGGTCCCTGCAGGGCTAACACTTCGTTCGCATCCGGCTGGCAGCAGCCGACACCGAGGTTGTGGTAGACCCCGGGCTCGAGCTGGAACTCGGGGCCGCGGTACGCGTACGGGAAGTTGGAATACTGTTGGAAGAGCTGCTCGTAGGTGACGATCGCGAGACTGCTTGATGAACCACCAGCGGTACTACTACTAGATGTTAAAGCCATATTCGCCATCGCGTTGACCATCATACTCTGCGCGGTGGCGGAGTGCGGGTAGGAACACAAACTCGGCATGGGAATCAGCAGCGGGCTCGGGACGAAGGGATCCAAATGCGTCGGTTGCAAACGCGTTTGCGTCAGAATGGTCCCGAGACCGACGTTTTTCAAGTCCCGGAACCACTTGTCGTTGGTCAGCGTCATGTTGCGCGTGCACCCAAAGATGCCCACCCCCTCCGTGCAGAACTTCTGAATGTCTGTCTGCAGCACCAACTGCTCCTTCGGCCCGACGCGGAAGAACCGCATGGCGCCGAACGCGCTGTCCTGCCGCGTGCCCTCGAACCCCATTTCCAGCTTCAGGATGGCCCGTCGGGCGAGCAGCGTCGATCCGAACATGGCCTCGACGAGGTGGAAATTGATCGGGCTCACGTGGTTGTAAATGGACGGGTAAAACCGGAAAAACCCCCTCTGCATGACGTTATTGATCCGCTTGATCGGCTCCAACGTTGTGGTTTCGATAAAGTCCCGGAATCTCTGCGCAACCCGTGTATGCATTGCAAAAGTGTAGTCGCACTCGAACTTCTAATCGCAACCGTGCATGACAAACACAAATCTGTATCTGGTAGGTATAGGTTTCCTACCTCAATCTGCATGACAAGTTTCAGTTCATTGTCTCTGAGAAGATTATTTGTCATGCGATTTGTACATGTACTAGTACGATAGTAGTTTTGCAATGCGTACCGCGGCCCGGCGGTAGACTTTATGTACACATCGCGGGTGTAGGGGAGAACCGCGGAAAAGTACTGCCAGCCCGTGTAGATCAGTGTGGCGTTCAGGAGGAGGAACCAAAACATCGCCACGTAATAGAGGTTTCTGTTTTGATATTGATTGTAGCACGTGACGAACCGTTGTATGCAGCGAGGGATTTTCATGATCTATCTTTTGGCGTACAGTTTTGTTTTTCATCATCTTGCACCACGTCATATGTATCCAGCGACACGTGCTGCCTGAAGGAGTCTGAAAATTACGCAAAACAGGCCTGGTGCAAATACCTCACTCGCCGCTTTTTCCGCTTCAGCTTTTCCTCATAAACCGGATCGACAATGGGCTTGCCATCCGGTCCCAATGGCATGGGTTTCGTCTCCCCGCCGCCCTTGATGACCTCTTGCCGGGTCAGTGTCTTTGCCAAGTACGCTGGTGCGACCTCCTTGTTGCTGGACAAGAACATGGATTCGAACCCCCGCACCAGACGCTTCTCCCACGAAAGCGTCCGAATGTTCCCGTCGATGTCGCGGGAAAGCCCGGTGGGCATCACGGCCGCCGCGTCCGCGGACGCCATGGCCGCAGATTGCCCCGCCGCAGACATCTAGATCTACTACGCCGAAATTATAGTTTTATACAGCGGGACACCAGGAGCAGGATCACGTACCCTGCTGCTTAGGCCGCTTACCGAGTACTGGACGATCGCCGGATGATCCGGCTATCGTGCATCATTAACATGGTCGTACTACTACTAACTTTCGTACGTAGAAATAATAATAAAGACCCATGCGATCATGGCGCATGATCACTTCAGATTTTTCTTTTTGTCTTATATGTACTTTCTACTTACAATGGATGAGGTCCTGACAGTGTGTCGGGTAAGTAAAATAAATGAGTCGCTCGTATTACGAATACGATTTGTCTGCTTGCACAAGTCGTGTACTCCTGCTGCCCAGCACGATTCTTCTCATTGTTCTCTCTCTCTTGTATCTACCTCTCATTGATATTTTACGTTATATTCATCTCTCTTGTTGGACCACTCCCCCACGAGTTCATCAGTGCGAAGAATCCAGGTAAGATACTAGCATGTGGCTTCGACATCAACTACTCAACGACACCGACGGTGTGCCGAGGCCGACACAATCGAAACAAGCAAAATAAAAACTCCTAGCCTGTGGTCAATTCGACCTTAGCAGGAAGAGATGGCACTACACACATGTTCCCCTCCTCCTTCTCTAGAGTGCCTCTTTTTTTATTTCTGGCCTTACTTACAACGCTTCTCTAGCGCACAAGGTGCCACACTTCCAGCACGCAACAGAAGCAACCAATCGCGGCAGGAAACGCCCCCCCTGGGACCTACTACACGGCGCAGAAGTGCAGCAAAACAAGTGCCAACAGCTGCACAATTTTTGTGAGAGAAAGAACAACGTCGCAACAAAAAACCTGAAAAATGCACGCAAGCATCAAAGAGGAGCAACCCACCACATGGACCAAAAACCAATTAAACGGAACGCCAACATGGTTGAAAATCTCGGTCCCATTTCTTCAGAAATGCCGCCTCAATGGTGAACTGAAAACGAAAACACGACACTTCAGAGACATACGCAGCAATGTCAAATTTAAGCTCCAATATTACATCAACAACGAAGATGTACTACCAAGCTTTTTTGAAAAAACGTAGAAGAGAATCTCCAACCAAACCCCTACGAGAAACTGTTGGAACAACTTTAATTTCTCATAAATGCCCCTTAAAATGGTACCCATCCCGCTACATTTGCGTCCGCAACTCATCTTCTTTCGAGGTGGACCACGTTAGAACCAGAAGCACAAGGAAATTCTGAATCTGAGGCTGGGATCTACAACTTCGGCCGCAATAGAAGTAGCCGCGTACTATGAAGATGCGAACTTCTACGCCAAGAGGCTTACGACCTTTCGAAGTTGAGCGGGTGAAGAAGATGCTGGTGAAAGCGCAGCTTTCATTCATATCTCAAAGTAGTCAAACAAGGAAGTATATACGAAAGTTTATACGTCAGCATCGCAAAAAAAATTGTAGGAAGTAAAACGAAAATGTTCCTTCAAAGCCGGCCAAAATATCCGGCTGCAGGCCACACTGTAGTTATTCGCATATAGGTACTATATTCATATGTCGCTTGGCTTGCAATTAATAGTTTGTCATGATCATCAAAAACCTTTCTTTACAGGACGGCAGCTGCTGATGAAGCTGCAGCAAACTGGAAGCTGCTCCGGAAAACAAACTTTTTGTTTTTACTGTACGCACTTCTATACCAGCAGTATCAATGTTTAGATTCTGTGAAACAATCTCAATCTGCTGTGAAGGCAGCGAGAAATTCGTTTGACCTTTTCACAGTCACGCATAAAAACATTGTCATCTTTTAGGAGAAAGTGCTAGAAGTAAAAAAACTACAAGCACTTGCAAGAAGTTGTGATACATTAATTGTGGTATCTTTTCTCCGAAAATTTATCACACTCATTCGACACTAGTGTGAAAAGTGTAGGGCCGAAGAGCACGACTTTAGTATTAATAACGCGGGCAAGATAAAGTTGGCAAGGCGAAGAGCTCCGTTTGCAGCTTTTCTAACTTTTTGTGATCCCGCGGTCTTCTTGGCGTCCGTCGAGACAGGAGCAGTACGAGACGTTCACAACAATGATGTTGGTGGCTTTCCACCTCGTCATTTTCATCCCTCTACTTCCTTACTCTGCGTCCGCTTTCGCCTGCCGTTTGCCGTCCTTATCCTTCTTTCCGCGACCTGATTTAGTACAAAATCTAAATTTATGCGTGTTCTTGTTTTCTTAAAGAAAGGGATCGAGGAGAATCGATCGAGCGAGAACCGAGATGATCATGCTATGCCTATTTCATCAAGCGAGTTCTTGAAAAAACAATAACAAACATGCACAGGTAGGTACTTACACAAACACTCGCAGATCAAAACTGTGCCAACAAGAGCATTTTGTAGTTCTTTGATTTTGCTATAATCTATACCTTTCCCCTCCTTCCCGCTTTTGTTCTTTCCAGAGCCCGCTTCCCGTTCCCCGCTCGCGCTGCCGCCGTCGTCAGCACTCTTGTCGCCCTTCTTCCCACTGCGTCGCTTGCCGCTGCCCTTATTTTTCGAAGAGGAACTACCTTTTTTGCCCGCTCCTTTGCCGCTGTTCGCAGAGTCGGCGTCGTTGGAGCCACCGTCTTCATCCTTACTGGACTTTGGCTCCGCTGCGTAAGCACTACTGTTTGACGTTCCTTTCTTTCCACCACTCTCCTTGCCGTCCTTGTCCTTGCCACCCTTGCGTCCGCTACCCTTCTTCGACGAGGATTTAGAAGTGGTCCCGTTGCCATTGGCGCTTGCAGTAGAAACCGCAGCACTGCCGTTCCCCTTCGCATTTATTCCGTTAGCGCCGCTAGATGCTGAGCCATTCGCTGCTCCTGCAGCCGCACCTCCGTTAGCGAGCGGAACGGATCTTTTGGGGGGCTGTTGCGACGTCGACGTCGCACCAGAAGTACTGTTGAACTCGTGGTCGTGCTTCACCGGTGTGTCCGGATCCGGCTTGCCCCACCCGGTCCACTTTTTAGCCTCCGGCTTTTCCTCTTCCTTTTTCGCAACCGGCTTGTCATCCGTCTGGTTCAGATTCATTGACAAACCCGCCTTTTTCTTCTTCTTCAAACCACCGACGAGAGTCGCGTCCCCTGTGCCGTTCGCAGAGGTAGAAGAACTCTTTGCAGCCGCTCCTGTCAAAGAGACCATGTTGCTCTTTGTTTTGCTTGTTTCCTTGTCTTCCTGATACCAGTTGTCTTTATTGTCGTAGCTATCGTAGTGCTGGTTATCTTTCTCCTTCTTTTTATCCCGGCCGCCGCGACCCCGCCGGGACTCGCGGGACTCCTTCGCGCTGTTATCATGGTACCAAGAAGACCCCGGCTTAGTAGAAGCGCTAGTATTGTCGTCGCGGGAAGAGGAAGCATAATTTCCGTCTTGATGTTTCTCGGCCTTGTTCGATGACTTGTTGTTGTATGCTGACGAACTGCCTTTGTGGTGATCGTATTGTGTGTGTTCCTTTACAACTCCTGTTCTATTACTGTAGGGACCAGTGTTGTAGCCCTTGTTCGCCGACTTAGAAGTTGTTCCTTCTGCTGCGTCGTAATTATCACCACCATCGTAGTCTACTACTTCATCGTCCTTATAGCCGCGCCCATCAAAGTGGTTGTCTCCGTATGCGTTGTCGACCTCATTTTGCAGCAAGGTCTCCAGATCCTCCTCCTTCCCGAGGGGGTGGCGCTGGCTCGCCACGTGCGGGTCTTTGCGACTGTGCTTGTTCTCCTTTTTCTTTTTCTTCTCCGCATAGTCGTCGCCCCAGTTCTCCCACGCCTCCCACTCCTCCTTCGTCCACTCCTGCTCTTGCCCGCCGTCCCACTCCTCCCAGTACTTGTCCTTCTTCTTTTTCTTCTTCTCTGACCGGTCCTTCTCAAGAGAAGCCCCCTCCGTCGTGTTCAGGTTAATATTTTCCCGCGCAGCCGTTTGCGAAGCGTTGAATTTGCTGTAGGAATCCTTGCTGTGCGTCGGGGACTCCTTGGGGGCGCTGAAAGCACCGTAGATCTGTGGTTGTAGTAGTAGTGGGTGGATACTGATTCTGTTACGGTACTCTACTTTTTGGTTTCACTTTATGTTTCTTTTTATCCTTTGCTTTCATCGGGTTCAGGCGGAGCATAATGCTGTCTATCTCTATGTGTAACACACGAAGCACGCGAAATAAAAACTTTCGTCAATATTAAAATGGATTTCTCTAGTACCTCTTCAGTGTTGGAGGTGTCCTTTGTCAAATAGCGCGTGTCTTCCAGGAGTGTCACCGTGCTGCCGTCGATCTTGAACACGTCCGGATGCTCCATCAGGAAGTCGTCCAGATTTTTCCCAGATTTCGCGGAAAAATCCTTTTGCTTGGTCGCCAAGTGCTTCAGGGTGCATTTGCCTGATTTTTCAAATGTAGTTTGCATCGATTCTTTGTCGATTTCGAATAAAATTAATAGATCTTTTTACTGCCAGTACCATAGCCATGCTCCTGGGGAACTGCTGTAGAGAGGCACTGAAAAACTTTTCTTTCGCTCCCTTCATCGAACA
>JACKZZ010001973.1_pt1 | contig 16085 bp, 19 predicted proteins | sample 8027871 | NCBI WGS metagenome assembly JACKZZ01 (sample SAMN15724774, study PRJNA655200) | protist metagenome | isolation source: fluorescence activated cell sorting (FACS) single amplified genomes of... | place: USA: West Boothbay Harbor, Gulf of Maine | collected 2000-07-19
GATGAACTTATTGAGATGTATCAAGAAGAAGAAAATTTAACTAATAAAATAGATATATTTCAGCAGTTAAATTATCAAATAGATTCAGTAAAAAATAAATTATTTGATCAAGTTTAAATAGTAATATAAAAATATATTAGTATTTTAATATGAAATCTGCATTATTGCTACTAAATCAAAATAAATCTTATAAAAGGAAAGTATTTATAGATGATTCTATTCAACCTCAAAGATTCATTACTATAAAAAATCATTCAAGTAAACTAAATATAGAAGATAAATATCAGTTTAATTACGTCGAGTCTTATAAAAAAGCCAATATAATTTTATTTTTAGTTAACAGCAGAGAAAACTTAATAAATTTAGGTCCTAAGTATGATTATATTTTTAGAGTTTCAACACCAATTATAATTTTAGAAAGACAAGATTCAGCTATAACATGGTGTAGAGAACTTTCTAAAATTAAAAATTTAAGAGGTATTTTTAAAAATAGAATTATGAGAGATATTAATATGCAAAATACTGAAAATACTATTTATGGTAAATATAATTATTTTTTACAAAGTTCAATTGTAAAGTCGAATAATTTAATAACTGAGAAAAGAAATGATATTGGAAATAAATTTTTTAAAGAAAATACTATTTTACCAAAAATTGAAAAGGAAGATTTGAATAAAATTAAATGTGTTTTATGGGATTTACATAGTAGTCCATTTAAAGAAGATAAAGAAAATGAATACATAGAAATGTCTTACTTTAGGAATAAAGAAATAGTAAAAAATAAAACTTATGACATATTTTGTATTAATCAATTTAAGGATAATAATTTTGTTGATGAACCAAGAAAATTAGCCAAAGAGATAGTAAATGGTTTATCTAACAAATATAGTGTATTAACAAATAGTAAAACAGTTAATTCAAAAGAATATAGAAAATTATTTGAGCAGTCAAAAATTTGTGTTGCGTGTTGGGGTTTTGGAGAATGGGTTCATATGGATGCTTATGCAATGTATGCTGGTGTTATTTTAATAAAACCACATAGTGATCATGTGTTAATGTATCCGGATATTTATAAATCTTATCAAACTTATATACCTTGTAATCATGACTATAGTAATTTGAAGGAAGTTATTATAGACTGTTTAGAAAATTATGATAAATATAAAGATATGCTTATAAAAAATAGAAATATATTAAAATCAATTAATATTGAAATGATATGTAAGGAATTTTGGAAATCAGTATTTTGAAGAAAATTAATTCGTTTTAACTATTTTTTTTTAAAAATAATTATAATGAATTTAAAATCTTTAGCATTACAAAAAAGGTTAAAAAAAGATATGTATCCAACTAAGATATTTATTGAAGATTCTAATCAACCTGACCGTTTAAAATTAATAATTAAAACTACTCTTGATAATAAAATTAATAAGGAACTAAAATTTTCAATTACGAAAAATTATAAAGAAGCAACTATAATTTTATTTTTAGTTACTAGTGTTGATAACTTAATAAATTTAAAAAAAAAATTTAACTATTTATTTGAAGTTAATACACCAATAATTTTACTAGAAAGATTGGATTCATCAATAACTTGGTGTAGAGAACTTTCTAAAATTAAAAATTTAAAAGCTATATTTAAAAATAGAACTATGAGAGATAAACAATTACATAATACTGATGATACATGGTATGGTAAATATAATTACTTTTTAACTAAAAACTTAGAAGATTGTTATGACATTAGCTGTAATAACAAAGATATAGGTATTGAATTTTATCAAAAAAATAATAATTTACCTAAAATTGAAGAGAATATTTTGAGTAAAATAAATTGTGTTTTATGGGACTTACATAGCAGTCCATATCATGATGATTTAAATTCTACTATTGAAATGATATATTTTAGAAAAAATGAAATAGTAAAAAATAAAAATTTTGACATATTTTGTATAAATTCACTTAAAAATAATAATCAAGTAGATATACCAAGAAAATTAGCTAAAAATATAGTAAATAGTCTAGCGGACAGATATAGTGTATTAACAAATGATGATAAAGATATAGATTCAAAAAGATATAGAAAATTATTTGAACAGTCTAAAATTTGCGTTGGTTGTTGGGGATTTGGAGAATGGGTTCATATGGATGCTTATGCTATGTATGCTGGAGTTATATTAATTAAACCTAATACAGATCATGTGTTAATGTTTCCAGATATTTACAAATCTTATCAAACATATATTCCTTGTAATCATGATTACAGTAATTTAAAAGAAGTTATTATAGATTGTTTAGATAATTATGATAAATATGATGATATGCTTAAAAAAAATAGAGAAATATTATTACAATATGATAAATTATCAATCACTAAATTATTTTGGAAATCAGTATTTAAGGAGGGATTTAGTAATAATGTAAATGAAATTAAAAATGAAAATAGTATGATAACATTTATAGATAAACTTTATCAAGAATACAAAGAAGAAGTAGATGAGTTTAAAAATATTTTATTAAAAAGAAAAGTAGAAGAATGTTCTACATCATTGGAAGATTGTTTATTTTTATATTTACTAGTAAGATATTTTAAACCTAAATCAATTCTAGAGATTGGAACATTTGTAGGTTCTACTTTATTTGCTTTAATATCAGCTTGTCAAAAAAATGATAACAAATATATTATTCACACTATTGATATTTCAGATAGTTTAAAATTAGATGAATCTCTTTTAACTAATGTAAAGATTTACAAAGGATGGAGTAAAGATGTATTAAAAAAAATAAATACACCATTTGATTTTATATTTAGTGATGCAAATTTAGATGAATTAACAGCAATTGAATTGGAAAGATTATCAGATCAAAATACTATATTTACTACTCATGATTTTGTATCTCCATATGATAAAGGTATTTCTTCAATGTATAATATGATAAAATTCACAAAGTTAGGTAAAAATAAATTAATTAAACCACATTATAAATGCAATTGGATCTATGAGTTAAACTCATTTGAAAACATTCATGAAAGTTTTTCAAAAGAATACATTATTAAAAATAAATTTAATAAGGGTCATTTTAATAGATCTCATTTAAATGGAGTAAATAATTGTATTGCAATTCTGATTAATAATAATAAACTTGGGAATTTAGATTGTAGTTTTGATGAAGCAACTGAATTTATTGATAATGATAATGAAAATATAAAAAAAGATTGGTTTATAAAAAATAATAAATTATATATCAGGATTAAAAATGAAAAACTAGTAATTATAAATGAATTTAAAGATGATATTCCATATGTTAAAAAAGTTGCTAAATTGATTTAAGATTTAAATTAATTAATAATTAATGGGAGTTAAAATCTTTGATATTGAAGATATACTTAAATTCAGTAAAGAATACTTAGACAATAAATTGAGTAATTTAAATTTATTAGAGTTGGGGGAACAAGAACTAAAAATATTTAATAATGAATTAGATAATAATATAACTAAGAATTTTTTAGAGAAGAATCCTAGAAAATATTCAAATAAAATGAAAAATAGAATAGGAATCTATTGTAAGGATTTTTTAAATAGTATTTTTAACAAGGTTTCAAGTATTGATACACATACAACTTGTAAAAAAACCTTAAAGCTTAATTTAATTGATGAAATAGATTTAGGGGAAAAATTTGATGTTATTACCAATTTTGGAACTACAGAACATGTAGGAGAATATGATAATATTTTAAAAAATACACAGTATCAAGCTTTTAAAAATATACATAACTTGTTAAATTCTAAAGGTTTAGTATTTAACGTTGTTCCAGCAAAATATGAAAATAATGTAATTCATGGTGCATTTAATTATAGCACTCAATTTTTTGAGAAATTAGCAGAATTATGTAATTATAAAATATTATATAATGAAATTAAGAAAAGAGGTGATATTTACCATGTTTATTGTTATTTTTTAAAATTAGATGAATCAAAATTTATATCAGAAAAAGAATTTAACCAATTAATTAATTTATTATTACTAACAGAAAGAATAAAACCTAAACCAAAAAAGTATTTAGAAAGTATTCAATATTAATTTCATATGTATGAAACTTCAGAATATATGAAATTATGGCAATTTGCTAAAACATTTAATTATGGAAATATTTTAGAAGAGTTAAAAGAATATTTTCAGTATCTACATGATAAAGATGAAATTGATGAAATTGGATTAAAATTGCAAGTATGTGTTAAAAAGAGTAAACCAATGTATTTACATGGATATGTTTTAACATCAGCATTAAATCAGTATTTAGAAAATAGTGAAGAAAAAAATATAACAATATTAGAAACAGGAACTGCGCGTGGATTTAGTTCTGTTTTAATGGCTAGTATTTTAAATAAATTTAATGTTGATGGAAAAATTCATACAATAGATAAAGTAAATAAATTTGATAATTGTTTAAAATCATCAGAGTTAAAAAAAGAAATAACAATCAATGAATGTGTTGAAGAATGGAATGAAATAACAGATAAATATATTAATTTTATAGTAGGAGATTCAAAAAAAATATTAAAAAATTTAAATTCAAAATTAGATAGAATTAATTTTGCATTTTTGGATGGAGCTCATTTTTATCAAGATATTAAATCTGAAATGGAATTTACTGAAAAAAAGCAGGTAAAAGGAGACGTAATAGTATGTGATGATTATACTAAAACTCAATTTCCGGAAATTTGTAAAGCAGTTGATGAATTTTTATCATCAGGAAAATATGAATATAAAATTTTTTATGGTGATGATGGAACTAAAAAAAGAGGATATGTTTATATGAAAAAACTTTAAACTATAGTAAATCTTTTTTCTCCCCTACTTAGAAATTTTTTAGTGATTGTATCAATTGATTTCTTAGTAGTTAATTTTTTTTTAGCTAAAATATTTTCCATATTGTAAATTTTTGGATCTTCAATATTGTAGACATCTTTAAAATTTGCTTTAAAATGTATAACTGCATATTCTGGATTACCAATTTTACTTCCCATTTCCAAATTTTCATTAAAAAATCCCCAAGTAGAAGTAAAATAATTAAATTTATAGCTAAATATTACTCTTTTTAATTCAAAAGGTAACTTATTATTATCAATACAGTTAATAAAATCTTGATCAACCCACCACCATTTGTTTTTAGCATGATCAACATTCCAAGGTTTATATTTAACCCATTTATTCCAAGAAGGTTTATTTAAATTTTGAATCCAAAAATCTAAAAGTTTAATTGATTGTTTATTTATGACAAATCCAAATACACCAGCATTAACTCTATATGTAACACTCTTCCAAATACTTTCAGGTCTTAAGGAATCAGGAAGACATACAATAGAGTGACTATAATAAAAATCACCAGAATTTTCTTGAAAAATTAGAAATGGATCATTTTGGAAGAGTAAATCGCAGTCTAAAGCTAAAAGTTGGTCATTTTCATTTAATTCAAGACTAAGTTCATATAATTTTAATATTTGGTAATATTGAGGACTTTTAAAATTAGTTTTATCTATCTTTAAGAAATTAATGTTACAAGATACACTAACTTTTTTTGAAACTTCTAGTTTTGTTTGTTCATTATCATAATACAAATAAATTTTACAATTAGGATTATATAATCTTAAGCTTTCGAAACAAACATTCAGATAATTTTTTGGTTCCCCACTCCAAACTAAAACAGCATATTGCATTTATTATTATATAGTTTATTTTTTTAAATTATAATATAGGTAAATATAATGAATATTAAGTTATTAATAACATGTTATGAAGGAAATTATAAAAAAATAATAAATAGAATTGATAAAAAAAAATATCCGATGGAAATCATTTTATACAATAAAAAAAATGATAAATTTGGTATACCAGTTAAAAATATTGGTGTTGATACTTATGATAAATTGCATTTTATTGTTAATAATTATGAAAACTTACCAGACATAATTATATTTACAACTGATAATGCATTAGTTGAACCAAAAAAAATAAAAAAATTAGAATTTATTTTAAATAACATTAATATTTTAAAAAAAAAATCAGGATTTTTGACAGGACATATATTTAAAATTCCAGAAGAATCGGTAAAATTTACCTTAGATGTTTATCCAAGAACAGGGAAAAAAGTAATTCCATCTACAATTAGACCATATGATAAATGGTTTAATGAGTATATAGATAAGGACATTAAAGTAGAAGAAACATATATGTGCATGAAAAGTATTTTCGCTGTAACTAAAGATTTAATATTATCAAATTCAAAAGATTATTATAATCAACTAATAGATCAAATTGAAAAACATTCAGTAATTGGACCAGATTCAGAAATACCTCATTATTTAGAGAGATCATGGTTACAAATTTTTACAAAAAACGATACCAAACTAATGTTTCATGATTCTAAAACATATAAAAATATTCCCTAGAAAAAATTTTCATAAAAAAAAATATCACCTTAAATATATTTAATGGAGATAATTTATGATAAAAAATACGAAGACTTGTTACTTTTACAAAGAACAGGTCTAAAAAAACATAAAGTTATAACTAATAAAATTTTAACCGACTGTATTATGAAAGACTTTAAAAGATTAGAAAATTATATTACAAAAGATATAAAAAATTGGTTAGATATTGGATGCGGCTTAGGGTATATAAATATTCCTATTTTTAAAAAACTAAATACAGGAAATATATATTTATTAGACAAATCAAAAATAGAAACTCATAAAAGAATTACCCTATTTGGTAGTGCCAAAGATTTTGGATTTTATAATAATCTCGAATACACCAAAGAGTTTTTAATGTTAAATGGAATTCCAGATGAAAAAATTAATATGATTACACCAGATAATATTAATAATATTGATAGAAAACTAGATTTGGTGATTTCTTTATTATCATGGGGTTTTCATTATCCTTTTGATACTTATAGCGATTCTGTTTACAATTTACTAAATGATAGTGGTATTATTATAATATATTGTAGATCATCACATTATCAAGAAATTTTAAAAGATAAAAGATTTACTTGGGAAATTTTAAATAATGATAAAGAAAAAACTTGGATGATATTAGGAAAAAAATCGTTTTAGAATATTTATATTTTAAAAATAATTATAATGGAAGTAAAACTAAAATTTTCTACTAATCAATTAATTAAAACTAAAAATAAGATTGATTATTTAATGAAAAATCAAGTTGTTAAAAATAAAAATTGGCGAGACGTTATGAATAATCAAAACTTATATAATGAACAGTTTTTAAAAGAGAAAGAGATAGGCAATGAAACTAAAAATTTTAATATATTAAAAATTAATAATGTAAAAGATTTATCCAAAATTGATTTTGATAAAGAATTTAAAATAGATATTGAAAATACAAATTCGACATTTTGTTCAAATAATGATTTAGATGTATTATTTAAATGCCTAAAAGAAATTGAAGACAATGAAACTAAAAGTTTTAATTATAAAGAATCATTATTCTATAAATATTTGAAGAAATCAAAATATAAATCATTTAATGAACTTCATAAAATTACAGAAGAAAGTAATTTAAATAATGTATCAAAATATTCTAACGTTTATCCATGGATTTTTAATTTAAATCAAAATATTTCAAAATTTGATGGTGAATTATCAGATTCAATAATTGAAATGCATTTTTTAAAATTAAAAAGATTAATTTTTTCAATAAAAAATTTGGGGTATATAAGTAATAATTTTAAGGATAAAATTTCAGGATTTTTTTTAGAAGATAATTCAAAGTTAACATTTTTAGTAACTAGAGGAATACATAGGTTATTAGTTTTTAAATATTTTAATTTGGAACTATTTGCTAAAATTGATAAAAGTTTTAACAAAAACTATAATATAAAAGATTCTTTAAATTGGGAAATTGTAAATAAAAATTTTGTATCAAAAGAAATAGCTGAAAAAATTTTCCGCTATTATATGGTTTAAAAAGAAAAATTATTTACATTTATATGGATATCTTAAAAAGTAGATATGATAAATTATGCATCACAAAAAGTGATATCAACGAACATTTACCAACTTTATTCAAATATGCATCAGAATGTGATTCCGTAACAGAATTTGGAACTAGAAATTGTTTATCATCCTATTCATTTATTTATGGTTTATCTAAAAACATAAATACGAAATATGTAGGTGTAGATCCATTTAAGAGTGATGAAGTTCAAGAATTAGAAAAAATTTGTGACAAAATTGATATTAATTTTAGTTTTATTGTAGATAGTGATTTAAATATCGAAATTGAAGAAACAGATATTTTATTTATTGATTCTTGGCATGTATATGGACAATTAATTAGAGAATTAGAAAAACATCATAGTAAGGTTAAAAAATATATAATATTACATGATACAACAGTTGATGAATTTACAAGTGAAATTGTAAGAATACCAAGTCGATGGAATAATCCAAAAAAACCAAATTATCAAAAAATAATAAAAGAATCAAAATTTTCAGATTATGAATTAAAAACTGGTTTATGGCCAGCTGTAGAAAAATTTTTAGAAGAACATATAGAATGGAAAATAAAGGAAAGATTTACAAACAATAATGGTTTAACTATATTGGAGAGACAATAATTCTTTTTATTTGTAATCTTCAGCAGTTAATCCTGTTTTACCTTCTAAGAAAAATGCATATTTAGATGCATCCCATTTTATCAATTTTATTTTCTTTTTTTTTAAAATATTATTTAATTGATCATAAATTTTAGGATTATAATCATTAACATTTTTATGCCATTCGATATATAATTCATTAATATAGTCTATAGTTTTATCTTTTATAAGTTTCTTTAAAATTCTATATTCTGCACCTTCAACATCTAATTTTAAAATTATATAATCTTTAATATTGAAATTATTTTTAATAAAATTAGATAAACAAATTGACTTAACTTTAATTGGTTCATTTACATCAATGTCTGCTGATTTTTTTTCTATACAAATACTACTACCCATATTACTTTCTCTTGATAAAAAAAATTCTAATTCACCATCAATATCACTTACAGCACAATTAAAATATTCATAATTTTTATTTTCATGAAACTGATTAAAAATTGGATTAGCTTCAAATGCATATATTTTAAATTTATTGTCTAGATCAATTTCATTTTTAAATTTTTTTACTGAACAACCGTCGTGTGCACCACAGTCTAAAAAAAACATTATATATATATATATATATAATATTTATAATGATTAATAATATTTGCATATATACTGTAATTACAGGAAATTATGATAATTTATCAGAGATTCCAGATGAATTATATTTTCCTGACATTTATGATTATATTTTTTTAACTGATAATTCTAATATAAAGTCTAAAAATTGGAAGGTTATAAAGATTGATTTGATAGATAACGATTTTCAATTAACAAATCGTTTTTATAAAATAATTATTAACAAATATATTAAAAAGTATAAACAATCAATTTATATTGATGGAAAAGTTACACTTAAAAAAAATATTTTTAAAGAATTATATAATTTAAATAATTATGATATGTTATGTTTTGAACATTATAAAAGAAAATGTCTATATCAAGAAGGAGCTGTATTATTACATCCATATAAACAAATATCTACAAAAGAGGAAATAGTTCCTTTAATTCAATATATTAAGAAAAATAATTTTCCAAAATTATTTGGGCTAACAGATAATTGTTGTTTAATTAGAAATCATAGTGATTTAGTAAAAAACACGATGATACAATGGTTTGATTATGTCAAAAACTATTGTAGAAGAGACCAAATAAGTTTTATGTTTTGTGTTTGGAAAAATAATTTAAATCTTCTTAAGCTTTCTGATAAAAAACATAAAGAATATTTAGAAATTAAAAAACATTATCAAACAAAAAATAAAATAATAAAAAAAATAACATGGATAGAAGGATTTGATCCTTTTGAAAATAGAAGATATTATTTTAATATTAATAATAGACTTTGTAAATGGGATTTAAAGTCTGAATATCGAGAAGAACATTATAAATTTCTTGAATTAGGTTATGATAAAAATAAGTATTATTAATCTTTTTGATTAATTATTGTTTATCTTGCATCTAAATTGTTCGAATTAATTTATAACTCTAATAATTTCCATCCCACAATCTAATTCAATAATATTTGCCTTTTTGTATGATTCATATTTTTCAGGTCCACACCCTATAACTGCAGGCAATGACAACTCTTGACATCTAATTGCCATATGTGAATTCATTCCACCATAACATGTAATTAATCCTGAAATATTTCTAGAGAATAACCATTCCCAACCTGGATCAGCATTACTAACAATAATAATTTTATTTTCCAATTTATCATAGTTTAATAAATTATCACTTATTATAAATGTTGAAGTTTTAATTTTTTTTTTAGAAATAAATGTAGGTTTTGTATTTATATATTCAAATTCGTATATTTCATTTGAATTTAAAATTACTTGTGGCAAATTAAGTTTTAAATTAATTTGATAATTTTTTTTATTATTTTTAATGTTTTCCAATATTATATCTTTTAAAGGTAATAATTTTAGTTGACTATAAATTTCATTAAATATTTTAAATCTTCTGTTTTTGGTAATAAATTTAATTTTATAATGGCCCAATCAATATTTTCACATACAACGTTCCCATTATTTAAAAAAGCTATAAAGAATTTATCTGATAGTTTAGATAAAAATGGTATACTTTGTTTTACTGCTCTTACTGATATGATATCTAATCCTAATAGAATTGAAGAAAATAATAATGAAGAATGGATTTATCCACAAAATATAGTATTTAAATATGACGATTTGATTGATTATACTAATAAAATAGGTCATTGTGTTTATATTTCTGGTTATCATAGTAATCAGTGTTGGTTTGTATATAGTTTAAATAAAGATTTAATAGAAATTGTAAGAAATAATTTTGATAATCTAACAGATTTATCTCATCGTTATCCAATTTTATGGAATTATTCATCATTATCATTTAGAAAAAAAAAGAAGAGCTTATTCCAATATAAATGGAACTGATAAATTTTTAATCTTTAAAGAAAGTGATAATAGAATAGTCTTAAATTTGTTTGCAGATTATTGACATATAAATCATATTGTAAATTATTTTAATTCCGTTTTCAAATAATTCTTATTCTTTTTCACATTCTGTATTTAATTTAAGTTTTTTGTATAAATTAAGAGCAGATATATTTTCTTTTTCAACGCTTAGACCTATTTTTATAATTTCATCTTGTTTCTTTAAAAAATTAATGAATATTTTCATCATTTTCAATACAAGACTTTTCTCTAACAATACCTAATAATGTTCCATAAGCAACAAACCAATCATTAATATTATTATCACGTAGGATTTTAATAATAGTAAATAAAGTATGATTTAATTTTTCCGAAGTTGCGCCTTCACCTGCCATATTAAATAGTATAAGAAAATAATTTTATATTATATATATGTCAGAAAAAATAAAAGAGGTTATTTCAATATAAATATATTTATTTCTAAAAATAAATATAGTAATATTTATGATTTTTATTTCATTAGGTGATAATTGTATACCAAAATTAGCATTAGAAGAATTAAATATTAAACAAGAAACTTTTCCTTTTGATAGAAATAGGTCAAACTCAAAAATTATTTATGATGTTTTATTAAACGGAACTGATAAATTTTTAAGCTTTGAAGAAAATGATAATAGAATAGTCTTAAATTTATTTGCAGATAAATTTGCTAAAGAATTCTATAACTTTAAAAAACCATTAGATATTATTAATTTTAAAAAACAAAATAGTATAATTAGTGAAGATACTTTATCGCATCTTGATTTAGAAATAACAAAAAATATTTGTAAGATCGCCAGAAATTTAAAAAAGAATGGTGAACTTAATAAAGATGAATTTAATAGCTTTAAATATTTAAATTACTATGGTCAAATATTTCATCACTACAATAACATATCTGTAACTGAATTAATTGAAATGTATCAAAGAAGATTTAAAAATTTTTTTAATTTATTAAAAAACTCAAAGAAAAAAATATTATTTATACAATCAAATGAAAGAAATCTATATTATTCTAATAAAATTGATGAAAAAGACTATTCATACTTATGTAAAATTAATAATTTTTTAAAAGATAAATATCCAAAATTAGATTTCAAAATAATAAAAATAAATATAAATAAAAATTTTTTAAATTATGGAAATATTATTAATTATAAGATTGATATGGATATTAAGAAAGCTCATTATAATGAAGTAAATTTTAGTAACCAAAGTTATATTGAATTTAGGAATAAAGTAACCAAACTAATAAAAACTATTATAATGAAATAATTAAAAAAGGATATTCTGAACATTCTATTTTGTATATTCTACTTCATCTTCTTTTAATTTATCTTCACCAGTATAATTAAAAATATCTTTAACTGATGCTATTTTTGATTCTACATTCACCAAAGATTCATCATCAAATATTTGTTTTGATGTTTTTCTAATAATATCAATACAAGCTCTAAAGTTATGATTTGCCCATATTACCGTACTAATTTTTAAATCTCTAAAGTGTTCAGTTCTTGTTTCATAATATTTTGTTGGAACAATAACAATTGGGCATCTATTATCCCACTTTTCCATAAATTCATCAACATCTTTGCTAGTTTTAATCTTACTATGGACTAGAATAGCATCTGCACCAGCACTATGATATGCCTTTGCTCTTTTCAATGCCTCTTCTAAACCTTTTCCAGAAATAAAAGCTTCCAATCTAGCAACAATTACAAAATTAGGATTTATTTGATAATCTTTACATGCCCTTATCTTTCCACAAAACTCATTCATATCTGCTAATTCCTGACCACCTTCAACTTCAATAAATGAATTTGTTTTTGGAAATAACTTGTCTTCAAAACATACACCTCCTACACCAATTTGTTCTAGTTTTCGACAAAAGATTCTAGCATTATTGAAATTACCGAATCCACTATCCCCATCTACTAAGATTGGAATATTAACAGAATTTACCATATATTCTAACATGTCAGTTACCTGTGACCATGAAGCTTCATTATCATCTCTTAAACCAAGTGAACCTGATAGACACAAACCACTTGCCCAAATGGCTTTAAATCCAGTCTCTTCAACTATTTTAGCACTCATTCCATTATGAGCTTCCATTATAAATTCCAATTTGTCTGATTCAATTAAATCTCTTAACTTTTTTGAGTTACTAATATAACTAGATTTATTATTGTTTTCTTCTATTATTTTATCAATAATTGCTGTCGTGGATATACCTCTTGTATATTCTGGTTCAATTAATTCTCCACCCCATTCTTTTAACATATTTATTGTTTTTTCTCTGATTACTTTTTGTGGTCCATTTTTCCAATCATCACCGTGAATAATAAAGTTTGGTTTCAGTTCTCTAGCAATATTTGAATAATCAAAATCATCGAGTTTAATAACTTGAAATACATTTTTTATTTGTTCTATTACTTTTTTTCTATTTTCATATGAATTTATAGGTTCTCTTTTATAACTTTTTATTACTTCATCTGTATATAGACCAATAATTACTTTTCCAAACCTAGAACCTTCTTCAATAATATTTATATGACCATGATGAATTATATCACCAGAAAACGACATAAATACTGTTTTATCCATTAATATTACAATTATCTATTATTTAAACAATTTAAATAATAGTTTGTTATTTTAATAATCATATGGAAACTTCCTATTTAAAAAGATTTGGTTCCAGAATCAGAACAAAACTTAATGGTATTAAAAGACCTGTTGATATAGCTTCAAAAGAATTAGGTATTGAAAAAAATATATTAGAAAAATGTCTAAACGGTGAACTTGAAAAAGAAAAAGTATTAGAGATAATATCTAATATCAACAAGATATATCCTATCAAAATATCAGAAATCTATTTGGAAGAAGATACAACAGTTGATGGAGTAGTATACTGTAGTAATCAACAAACATTGAAATCAAAAAGAATAATTTGTAGAAAAAATAAAGACAATTTAGAAACAGAATATTATAGTTACTATGATTGTGCTATGGATAAAAACTGTCCTTTTAAACCGGAGTTAATTGAAATATTGAGAGAAGTAAATGATAAAGACCCTTATAGTCCTGATGTGGCATTTAACAGAGGACATTTAGAAACTCAAATGACTTTTTATATAAATAAGGTAAATTTTTATTATGAAGTAAATAATAAAAAAATGTTAAAAGAAACAATTTCATTTGATAGTAGCATAAAGTTACCATATATACCTCATACTTTTACTAACAGAGATAAGAGTATAAATTCTAAAATTATTGCAGTTACTTTCTCAAATAACGTTGCATTAAATTCAAGTAATTTATCATACATACCATACGATGGATTAAATGAAGTCTCTGGGGATTTAAGAAATACGGAAGATTTATTTACTAAAAGATTACAAAGATACTTGGATAAAAATTTATTAAATAAAGATTTATTAATTGAAAAGCTATCTACTTTATATGAAAAGGATGAAATTGATAAGTATTTTTCATCTTACAATGACAGAAATAATCAAACTAATTTATCTATAAATGAATTTATTTGTGATTATCTAAATATTAACAAGAACGATTTAGAATTTAATAAATTAGAAGAAAGTAAAGAAGTTATTTTTAAAGAATTTGATAATATTTATCATAAAATTAATAATTTACAAGTTAACAAATTAGCTACGTCAGAATTTATAAAAGATGCAACTAGTTTTAATATTAAAATAAATTCAGACAATTTCGAAGAAATGAATTTCGAAGAAATGAATTTATTCCAAAGTAGTTATTATCAATTTATATACAACCATTCTAATAGTTCTTTTCTATTTAAATGGGGTGATAAATTACAAAATGAAAAAATTATAAATCCAGGTGATAGTTTAGTAATTATGCCATTTGTTAAGCACTTATTTAAATTTATTAGTGAAGGAGCTCAATTTTATTTAGCAAAAGTATCTGGTGTTTTAAATGAATCAATTTTAAATGAATTTTCTTCTTTTGATGTTAAAAATAAGAATAGGTTATGTGATAAAGAGAATGATAAATGGTGGTAGTTTAAAAAAGTATAAAATTAATTGAAGAATAATTTTGCAATTTCTGTATAATCAGCATTATAACCATATTTATCAACTGATTTTTCTAATAAAGAACTAATATTATTAAACATTATTGGATTTTTTATTAAATTTAATGCAAGATTTACATCTTTTTTCATTAAACCAAGAGAAAATCCATAATTATAATTTTTTTTTAAAATATCATTAGGTATTCTTTCTTGAGTCATTAAACTCCTTCCTGATGAATTATTAATAACTTCTAATGCTAACTCTTTACTAATTCCTATATCGTTTAAAGATTTTAATGCTTCAGCAGCCAAACATAAGTGTGACACATTTAAAATATTATTTATTGATTTGATTGCACATGCATTTCCTATATTTCCAACATAAATTGGTTTTGAAAATGTTTTTAGAATATTTTCAATATCATCATATTTATTTTTATCACCTCCAACCATACAAGTTAGAGTTCCATTTAATGCTTTTTCAGGACCACCACTTACTGGAGCATCAAAATAAAAAATATTTTTTTCTTTTAATATATCAAAAATCTTTTTTTGAACTTGAAAGTCAGATGATGTACAATCGATCAAAATATGTGAATCATTTAATAAATAACTAATTTTATCAATAATTTGTTTGACTTCTTTAGAAGTTGGTAAACAAAAAAATATATATTTACAATTGTTTGGTATCGACTCTAAATCTTTAACACTAATCGTTCTGTATTCTTTACTATGATTGTCTGATATTTCTAATGTTCTATTCCAAACATAAGTTTCAAAATGTTTATTTAAATTTGATGCAATATTATATCCCATTTTCCCCAAACCTATAAATCCAATTTTTATCATATTTAAATAATATTATTTATTATTTATATATATTTACATTAAAATC
>JACKZZ010012557.1_pt1 | contig 16080 bp, 5 predicted proteins | sample 8027871 | NCBI WGS metagenome assembly JACKZZ01 (sample SAMN15724774, study PRJNA655200) | protist metagenome | isolation source: fluorescence activated cell sorting (FACS) single amplified genomes of... | place: USA: West Boothbay Harbor, Gulf of Maine | collected 2000-07-19
AAGAAGAAGGAGACGGAGATGGAGACTAGGGCGGCGGATTTGAAGACGAAGGAGGCGGATCTGCAGACTAGGGAGGATGGTATAAAGTTTGACGCTGCGATGATGGAGAACAACGTTCTCGAGAATGCTGGACCGAAGCGGCGCCGCGGAGTGGTAGTTGCTGCCGGAGTGGTCGGCGCAGCGGGCGGAGCGGCAATCCAAAGTGCCATCACATCTGGGGAAGGCGAAGATCCGCGCGCAAGAAGCATCTTCGCCGGGTCACGAATTGTCGCAGCTAGACTTGCTGCAGAGAAAGCAAAGTACAAGGCGTTTGCTATTTCAGTCCGCCACTTCCTCCGACAAATTCTGCTGTCCTACTCGCAGGGAGGATACCTTGCGAACCTTTCTGGGAACGCGGTTGTAGCTGCCATCGACGCATCGCACATTTCTTCGAAGCAGTCCGACGAGTTACGCAGCTACATGGACCCCGCCGATGAGGATCTCATCGCATTCGTCAAGCACGGTGCCGAGGGTGTAACGAATTCGGGAACCCTGATGCAACTTTGGGTGTCTCCACCGCCGACGCCAGAAGGCGCTGAACTTCTCCAAATCGAGGGCAATACACCGAACACCAGCGCCGACCAAGACGCCAGTGGAAACCTGTACAAGAATTCTAAGGAAGTGCTGAGGAGGGTGTCTGGCAGCATAGATGCTTCGAGCAATGGTCTACCTGATGTCTTTGCCATGATGGAGCGGCTTTCCGAAAACATTATCAAGGCCATCGAGTGGACGAAGCACTGTGAGTGTCCTGATCCGCCGGCCAGCAACGACGACTACCTGGAAGCATTGAAAAGAGAGAACGCAGTTAGAGGCTACATCATTTTGGGGCTCTCGGTTTTCATTGGCTTTGGACTGATCGCCGCCCTCATTCATTTCCGGAAGAAAATCTGTCCTGGGCGCAGAAGGTGTTGTCGAAAGAAAGCGAGCACGGGGTCTGGTAGTGCTAGCCGCGGCACAAGTGGTGCTTCTGGTTCCGCTGGTTTCATGAGAGATATCGAAACCGGGGACTCTGGTGCAACTGGTCCTGGGATGGGCACCGGCGCGAGATTGGAGGACGTTCAGGACGAAGCTGACCTTAGGCAAGTGCATGCCAGACGCGGCTGGCTTCCGCAGTTGTCTGGAATTATCTCCTTTTTGCGGAGAGTTCACGCGCGCGTTGTGGATTCATCTTCGCACACAACGGATCCCAGCATGCGTGCCGGAATGGACTCAGAAGTTTTCGAGTATCCGTCGGACATCGCTCGTCCTGATTCTGTGAGTCGCGCAGGATCGTTCTCCGCAGATGGACTTTCAGTCTCTCCTGATTCTGTGATTGCTACTGCGTCGCTCACTGCAGGTGGAGTTGGACCCCTTCCAGACTCTGAGACTCGTCCACTCGTCACAGATGGACTTGCAGCTCTTCCGGACTCTAAGACTCAGACCGAGCCACTCGTCACAGATGGACTTGCAGCTCTTCCGGACTCTAAGACTCAGACTGAGCCACTCGTCACAGATGGACTTGCAGCTCTTCCGGACTCTGAGACTCGTACTGAGCCACTCGTCACAGATGGACTTGCAGCTCTTCCAGACTCCGAGACTCGGACTGAGACTACACCACTTCTTCCGCGGTGCGAGTTAGATTCATTTTGACGGCGATCTGCCTCAAGTGATACAGTTCTGTTGTCCTTCATGGAACGAGAAGTGGGTGAGCGGGTATGAGGGACATCAACTCCATCGAGCTATTCGGATACATGCGCACACTAGAGGAGGGGTATCATTTCCTTAAAGAAAGTTCACAAGGACAGTCCCACAATCCTTCCCTCATTCTGCAATAGATAGGAATTTCCCAGGACAAAGGGATGTGTGAAGAGCATGGCGAGCGGAGGAGTAGTATGACTCGAACGGACAGAAGTGGCCGGGATAGGTATTTTTAGTGGCGGATCTGACCCGAAGAGAAGTTCAACTCGTTCATAGAAGTGATTTGCAGTAGAAAGACTACACCACATTATGAGGAACCTACGGCGGGCTCGCTGACACCGGCTTGGGCGCGTCTCGACGATGGTGGGCGGGCCTGTCCTCGGATAGGCAATTCCAGTGGGGCCTAGTAGGCTCTCGAAGTAGTCCCCGAGTCTTCCGAATTTTGGTGTGGGTAGAGGCTGTTTCGCAGCTGAATTAGAACTGCGACGTGACATATGAATAAGCAGCGACAGGAATAAGTAGAATAAAAATAGCCAGGAGTATGAGGGTGAAAACAATCCGGAGAGAAGGGCAAGAGAGATAAGTAAACAAGCATGTTAACTGGAAGATAGGCAGAATTACTGCAGAGAAGGGAGAGAACGATGGAGCGGTGGCAATCTCAGCTACAACGTACTAGCAGTCTAACGGGCTTAGAACATAGACTCAATACTCCCGCTTAAAACTCTTCCACGCCTAGCAAGCACATGGCAATAACAATAACAATGCGCCAGTATGTACTTTGAAACGATCAAAGTACTAAAGAACCTGTTTGCGTGATGAGGCAAACGCTCTTGAACACCGTGAAGGATCAGACCGCGGAATGAAATCTTGTCTTGTAGTAACGCCAGACATTTATTACGACACTATGTAAACTGTGGATCCAGGATTAGGGACCGGGGGAATAGAGATGGAATTGAGTGTAGGGGGCCGTAAGTCACGTGCATCGAGAAACGCAGATCGGAACAGGGAACGCACTCTCGCCTCTATATTTATACTAACGAAAAGACTGTGACAGTGCGTTAGAATTTAAGGAGATTAAAGAAAAACACTAGCAAAAGTAAAAGAGTAAAAAGTAGAAACAAAAAGAATATAAATCACAGACTATTAGATTGGCAAGAAGGCCCGCAGTAGGTGGAAGGAAAGTTAAAAAGTAGTCCGGAAGTATTACAGAAGGTTGGAAAACGGGTGGAGGCTCTGTTTCGCTGCGGCATGTCCAACCGACGAGGCGCCCCGGTGTGCCGCCGGAACTTCCAGTCTGAGTCTAATCACCATCGAAGTAGATGTGCGACAGACATGTAGTATAAGTAGGATGTGGACATTTTCAAGGGTTGCACTATCTAGTAATGAAAGCAATGATTAACAATCGACAATGGCAATAGAGTAGGTGGCAAACGTAGAACTTCAACGGTGGACCATGTAGTATAGTATCCCATGGCTGCGGCAGTGTTGAATGAGAAGCTTAGAAGGTCTGAGAAGGTAAGGAGGTGTATCCAGAAGAAATGAGTGGTCTTATTCGCTAAGGAATATAATTGAAGGAAGAAAAGCATTAGTAAAAGTTGCCGGGCCAAGGATCCTTCATGTAACTCTAAGTTTGAGTGTGGAAATATTACGAAGTATGACACCGGCTAGAAAACACCCGGCTAGAAACCTCCGGCCGTACTATTTGTTCCCCCAGGGAGTAAAATTTCGCGGGTTCTAGGCGGTGTTCCGACACCGTCTAGAAACCCCCGCGGGTCTGTTTCTACGGTCTACTGACAGTGCTGGCTCACGCATTACGAAGTCAGTACGAAGTCGGACGATATTGATACGATAATCTTTATGCGATTGAGAACGTATTGAGTAAACAAGTATTCGTGGAATTACACATATTAGGAAGTCAGTACGAAGTCGGACGATATTGATATTAAATTTTGCATAATCTGAATCCTTATGCGAGTGAGAACATATTGACTAAACAAGTATTCGTGAAGTTACACGCATTAAGTCTAAGAAGTCAGTACGAAGTCGGACGATATTGATATTATAATCTTTATGCGAGTGAGAACGTATTGGGTAAACAAGTTTTTGTGGAATTCGGGTCGAGCCGGAAGGCGAGACGAAAGTTTGTGTTCACTGTAAGTGTGTGCGATCTCGTGAGAGAGTTTGTTAATGAGTTTGCTCTATGACACCGTCTAGAATACTCCGTAGGCTAGAAACCTCCTTTACAGAGTAAGAAACCGGGCCTAGATTCAGTAACTTCCCGCCGACCACTGGCATTGTAGCCACACACAACACCGCCGCGGCGTTCTCCGAATCTACACCACAGGGGGGGAGGGGGGAACGCAAAAAAAACCATGCAAACTGTATAAACAGACCCGCGGGGGTTTCTAGACGGTGTCCGGACACCGTCTAGAAAGCCCGCGAGATTTTATTCTTTGGGGGAGGAAACAGTATCGCCGGAGGTTTCTAGCCGGGTGTTTTCTAGCCGGTGTCATAGCAAGGGAATGCCATGGCTCGAGGCAAGGCGTAAAGCCATTTCAGATCTCTTGTAATTTTAAATAGTCATTGACAAGTAGGTTTTCGACCGAAATTCTCCACTTGGCGACCCCCAGGGCAGGAGCCCAGAGGCTCAGACAGAGTCGGAAGGACATGACAAAAGCTTGTCCTACCCGAGGTCGTCATAAACCAGGTCGGAGGTCCGAGGTCGTCACAAACTCCTACGTTGGCTGTTCGGGCACAATGGGTGTTCGTTTTGGCGATGTAGTTTCTTGTTTTCTTCTTTCGTCACGCAAAGAACGCGGAGTCCAGCGCTTCTTGGTGCTACGAGCATTTTCAATGCATCTCTGCTCAGTTTCATTTCGAACCATTTTTTCGCATTGGTTTCATCAAGTCATCGCATAGAAAATGACTGACGAAGCAGGTCCTAATGGTGTAAATGCAGAGACGGTGCACAGTGTTACGGGGATGCAGACTAGTGGCGCCAGTGATGCTGGACGGTTCCTCGATATCTACTGCTACTCTCTTGCGGGCGAGCCGGAAAAGCTGCAGGTTGCCTTACGGCGGTCCGCAAAAAGCCACATACCCCTGGAGTTGCAAAGCGTCACCGAGCTCGCTGCCGTGAATACGGCGGACACAGGTTCTTCCGATCACGGACGCCAGTGGTACTGGCTGACAGCGTACGAGGTGAGAAGAAAACTCGCCAGATATTTTTCGGAGATGGGGGAAGCTGTCTACGCAGCTGACTTACTCGAGGTTTTTCGCTTTCCAGTGGAGGCGGACGACGCTCCGTTGTGTGATGCCGCGAGATTTTTCGTAGAAACGGCTGCGAAGGTGGAAAGCTCTGTCGGAAATTCCAGTGGATGCAATGCCGCGACCGGTGCTATCAACGATACAGCATGCGATTACGTCGTGAGGGCTGTCTGGCTGCATGATTCAAATCGCGGCGTGATTCCCGTCGGCGCAGCCGCATTGAAGCTTCAGTACATCTGGAGGCCGTACCCCCGGAACTTCAGGGAGTACAGCATAGAGCTGGGGCAGTCTGCCCGCGCATTCGTTGATGACGAGAACTCAGAAGGTCTAGAAACGCCGCCCCGAGAAGGCCTCGAAACGCCGCGCCGATGCGCCTTCGACCGGTATTGGCGTGACGCTGCCCCTGTTGCTGCGGACTCCCTGGAGGTTCTGGCGACCCTCGCCAAAGATCGTCGCAGCTGGAGTGCTGTTCTGCGTTGGGCGATGAAGCACGAAGTCTTGCACACGTTCAAGGCGTCGACAATTGAAAAGCTCATCTCGCACAGCGTCTACAACTACGAAGAATTCGGCGTGATTTTTTGGCATTTGTTTGTGAAGGAGCGCTGGGACGCTCTACGTAGCTTCCAGGTGTTTACCGAGCAGCAGTGGGGGCGATTATCTAGAATCGAGACTGGAGCAACGACGGTCAGGAGAGAGACTGGATCAACGAGGATCAGGAAGAAGCCGCGGCATGTGGGCAACAATCCGGGGTACACACTATTTTGCATGCTAAAGCCGCGCCCCTGGAGTGAAGATCCCGACTTGAAGTTGGCGCTGGAAGGTCTTCGTGGAGCCTGGTTGCAATCGACCGTCGACGAGGGTCACGTATTTACAAACCCTAAGGCGCTCGACTCGCTGGCGCGAGCCTCCCGCGCGCAACGTCTGACGAAAGATCTGGCGTGCGATATTTTTTCGATGTACGCCGTTGAGACCGCGTCCGCGTACTGTCCTCCGGGGTTGCCTCAACTATGGAACCAAGTCCCAGCGATTTCGCTCGGCCTTCTGCTGGACAGAGTGGTCTACGAATTCCTGGCCGCGAGTGCGCGTAAGTTCGGCGCTGAAAATCGCACCGCGGGAGGATTGATATTTAGCCACGGATGTGTGTGGGAGGATTCTCCGGAGGCCTCTGATCGCGATCGGGCAATCGACGTCGGGGAAGTAGTAAAAAGCGTCTCGACGCTGGTTCAGAATGTTGACGCGCTGGCGCCCTTTCTGGTGCGTCCTGCCTGTGACGTTTGTGCGTGGCCCACGTGTCTGGAGGAGCTGTGGACGAGACACCAGTCTGATGACCAGAGCACGGAATACGACACCCAAGCTGCACGCGACCTGCAACTTGCCTTCGATCCAGTTCGAGAGTCGTTCGAGACGAAGCGGATGGGTGCGGAAGACCGAGACGCGTAAGCAGCGGCAAAGCTGAACGTGGAAAGAGTAGTTGGTGGACTTGCTGAAAGGGAGTCGCCAACCTGGCCCTGGGTGAGACTCGTTCGGATCTTGGTCCATTATCATTGTGGAGACGGCAGCGAGTCACCTTCAGCAATTGTAAGTAGCTGCGGCTGCGGTGGTTTTTGTTGGGTATCATTGGAGAACGCTGAGTTCGAAGGAATTTGCAAACGTCCTGGAAGTGATTGGGAAAAGAGCAGCAAGCCACTGCGAAACCACGTGTATCCGCAACACGTACTCAATCAGCACCGGTGTAAGTGTGCAGCGCCTATGATTGCTTTTATACAAATCACGCTCAATAGTGTAGTCCCAAGAAATGACGTTGAAGACTGAGTTGCGTTTAAGTTTCCATTGAGAAGCGTTCAAATAGAAGTAACTTCAGTTTCTACTGAAAGTCGCAGTAGCCAAGCACGGTGCTCAGCATCAGGTCTTCAGAAGTGTCAAAACTTTCTAGAAAAGAGGAATCTGCAATCGTTCTTGGTGTCTTTCGATTGCTGTCGTATCTTCCTGAGATCGGGTATGTGTAATTGATGGACATGAGAGGTGTGAAAAAATTGAGGGGGGAGAAAAAATGCAGAGCGATTGCGTTTCTTTAATCATACCGACGATCTTCGGGAAAGACGCCGATGAACTTCGCCAAGCGGCTAATGAGAAATCGAATTCGCCTAAAAATGTTTCAAAATCGTAGTGAGAAAACAAAATTCGATAAAAGACAGACAAAATGGCGTACGAGCCCTGCGTGGATGCCTGGTTTTTCGAGGAGGAAAACCGCAGACTCTTTTTGGAGACGCCCAACACAGTCCTCTGCATATCTGCCCTTGAGGATGGCATCGTCCGAGTTTGTTTCGAAGGCAAAGAGAGCATTCGGGCGCTACAGAGCGGTAGTAGGCTCAGGCAGCAGCTCCCAGTGCAGAAGCAGAACAGCAGCTCGAGCAGCAGCAGTGAGGCGACTGTGCTGATCCACGAGCTAAACGCCAATAGCCACGTGTCGAGCGCGTTCACCAACGGCATTACGTCCAGGGGTCTGCTGTATCCGCAATTAGATGCTCCAGTCGGGAGTCCGCGGGCGCTCAGTCCGATTGCGTCGCCGGTCTCGTCCGCACAGAACATTCCCAAGCAGGACGTGCTCCGCGACAGCATCCTGACCTCCCTCCTTGAGAACGAGACTCTGCGGTTCCAGCTGTTCGACCCGCACCTGAATGGCTCCTCCCTGATGATCGACCCAGACATGACGACCATCTTGCCGGGGGTGAGTTTGGAAGTGGACGGCTCTCTGGTTTACGTGTCCGGCGACGACGACGGCAGTGCGCCCGGTTCTCCGGGCCTCAAGGCGTTCGGCGCCAATGCGTCGAGCACATTGAGAATGGCCCGTGTCGCGCCGCTGCCGCCAGGGTACGGCAACACGTACCACCACGACCGGGAGGTCGACAAGATGCACCCGTATCCCAAGCCTCCCTCGGCGGAGTACTACGACTGCCGCTTCAACCCGGCGGGGCGCAAAAACTGCATCGTGTACAAGACGTCGAAGGTGATCGCCTGCGTGCAGTGCAGGCCGCTCTCCATCCACTGGTACAGCGCTGTCACGGGCGATCCCCTGTGCAACGACTTGAACCACGGCCGAGCCTACAAATTCCAAGGAGAACGAAGCTTCACGCACTACATCGGTAAGCTATAGCCTACTTCGATTTGTGACTTTAAGACTTCATCTCCGATTCAATTGCTGGACTTGGAATTTCCAAATTGTCGAATTGCAAATTGCCCATTTGAAATTCGCAATCACTTCTCCGTCAAAACTCTTCCTTCCCAGAGAAGTTCCAGGACGATGTGTACCTCGGATTCGGCGAGAGCACGGGCTCTGCGAATCGCGACGGACAGCGCATCCGGCTGCTGCCGGGCGGCACGGATCCGATGGACTTCGACGCGGCCAACGCCGACCCTCTGTACAAGCACCATCCGTGGCACATCACCTTTCGCCCGCAGTTCCGGGCCGCGTTCGGGTACCTCTACGATACCTCGAGCGCGCGGCACGAGGAGACCATCTTCGACATGGGCCGGGAGCAGGATGACCGCGTGAGCCGGCTGCCGTACAAGTACTGCAAGAGCGAGGGCCTTCCGAACTACTACTTCGTCTACGGGCCCGGATTTGCGGAGGTCACGCAGCGGCTCGCGTATCTGACCGGCCGGCCCTGCCGCGTGCCCAGGTTCGCGCTGGGCCTGCAAATGAACCAGGCTGCCGCGTTCTCGATGATGCACGAGAACTATACGTACGATCACGTTAATCAGGTCGAGGGTCGCCATCCCGGATTGAATGCGCAGATTCGCAACGTGAGCAGCGGCGCGCTGAGTTCCATGACGGAGCCTGAGGCCAGCTACAGCAAGGCCGCTAGTAAGCCAGGCGTGAAACAGGAGGACCCGGCCTCCGAGTGCCTGAGCCCGAGGGCAACGAGTCCGCGGATCAGCCCGAAGGTGCCGGACCCAGTGAAGGACGTCGATCAAACGTCGTCTCAAGCGGGTCGCAGAGTGGAAGACGCACTGAAAGAAGTCTCGCAGAAGGCTGCGACGGAATTTGGCGACGGGGAGCCCGACCGCGGTGGTGACGGCACTCCGCAGACGCCTCCGTTAAGCCCGAACAGTGCGCAACGGCTGGTAGAGGCCGTCTGTCCGACCGGAAGCATGCTCGGAACGAACGCCGCGAAGGTAGGATCCACCGTTGATGCAGGATTGTGCGAGACAGGCGTGTGCGGCGAGACTCTACTGTCTGACTACTTGAAGCACATGTTTCCGATGTTGTCCATAAAAAGCGACGAGCCAGCAACCGAGAAGGAGCCGTCGAGCCAGCAACCGATAGCGCTGAGCTCGGCGCCAGGTGAAGAAGCTCTTGCGCCCCCTGCCTCGATCGAGCCGTTGAATTTCCACTCGGATTCGCGGAAGAGCAGCAACGGCAGGAACGTCGCGCAACGCCTTTCGGCTATTTGCGAGGATAAAGAAGAGCCCAACAACCACCATCAAATCGAGGACCAAGCCTGTGAAGGTGCAAGCCAGCTTGCGAAGGCTGTGTCCTCTTCATACGAGCAGGGCCTCGACATCCTAGCGCAGCGTGTCGGCGCGTACCTCAGTCGGGGCAAAAGCCAAATTCTGTCGGATATCACCGAGCCGTTTCGCGACGATGTTGTCGTGCAGCCCTGCGCCAGCAGTCCGGTTGTGCTGGTGAACGAGGAGCGCCTCACGTACCGGCCGAACGACGATCCGGAGCGACAGCGCATGGTGTTTGCGAAGGAAAACAAAGAGGGTGATGGAAAATGGGACGAAGATCCGACGTGGGCCTCGCGAGTGAAGGCGCTATCGGCAACCGTGGGCGACATGCAGAAGAATTTCGTCGCGCAGTTCGAAACGCGTCCGCTGGATAGTACTAACGGGGCAGAGAAGCACGGCACCGATGGTGTTGTTGATCGAGGTGCGGAACAGCCTGCTCAACAGGCATCGTCGCCTCGTCGAGACGTGGTGGCTTCCCCGGTCGCAAGCACAATCTCACCCGAGCGGGCTAGCGTCAGCGATGAGGAGAAGCAGCGCGACATAATCATTGAGAACATCGACTGCTGTCCGATCGACGTGGTGAAGCGATCGGTGTTGGGAGCCTCGAAAGGCAGCTCCAAAAGTTCGAGGGTTCGTCGCTCTCGAAGTCCGAGTCCGTCGGCGCAAAGCGCGGTGAAACCGCGATCTCCGCACGCTGCAGCTCTGCATCTCGACAACGCGATCGATCACGTCTTGGCGGACGAGGAATCGAACGAACGCATGGACGCCAGCCGGTGGTCTGAGGAGCGCGGTCGTGTGTTTCGAAGCCGTCCCAGCGCCACAGACGAAGCGACTCGAAAACTCGACGAGGTGTCGGCCAAGTGGGACAGGTTCCTGGCAGACCTCGCTCCGGTGGGCAGCCAGTCACCCGAACTTCGGGCCGAAGCTGGCGCTGCTCCTGAACCAGAGAAAAAGGATCTGAGTCTCGAGGTGCGGCTGCTGATGAACAAGCTGCTGACGCCCGGTTCGCCACCGCCTTTTTCGGACCCGTTGGCGCGGAGAAAAGTCGACAGCCTCCTCAAAAGCTCCGGAAGCAGCCCGCACAACACCGGTGTGATCCCGTATTCTCACACCGCCAAGGAACCTAACGATCTACGGCTCTTCAGCGATGCATACAGCGGGATCCGTCCGCTAACCGTTTTTCAAACGGTTGGCGCTCCAGGACCCGGGTTCGGACCCGGACCCCCCATCAGCACCGGGCTGTTGAAGATCTCGCGGGAGATTGCCAGCAGCAGTGGCGCAAAGTACAGAGACTACGGGAGCCTAGAGGTCGTGCCGATTGACAAGGCCGTTTCTTCTAGTACATCCGGAGGAGCGCGAGCCGGAGAGCGAGCCGGAGAGCGAGCCGGAGCGCGAGCGAAAAGGAGCGGCACCGAAACCGACGCGGATAAAAAACACGAGTCGACGTGGCGTAGCACCGAAGGACAGATTTTGCAGGCGCAGACAGCTGCGATGCCTGCAGCGCAAAACGACAAAAAGTCCGGGAAATGGCTTTCTGGAGTCGGGAGTGCCATCTCGCGTCGCTGCGGGGGCAACCCCGCCAGGCCGACTGCTAGCATAAGCTCGCACAGTCCAGTGTCATCGACACAACAGCGCACACACGATGTAGCACACCTCTTCCCCACGCCGGACGCCACGAAAATCAGTACGACGTTCACCAGTCCGGACGCTTCGAGGGTCCCTGCCAGCACGTTGCACAGTAAAAGTTCGGCGTTTAGCGAGCCACGATTTTGGAACAGCGCGCGGCTGCCGAGCCGCCGGTTCGAGCACAGGCAGGTGCCCGTCCGTGTTGCGAACGACCGATTCAGTCCTGCGAGTCAAATGCCGCAGATGCAGACGCAGACCCAGACTCTTTTTGTCCCTCGTCAACGTCAAGATCGCGAGGTGAACACGGCGTTGTACTACGCTGAAGGAAACAGAAGCCCGATGGACCTCGCTCCATCGAAATGGGCCGCTCCGTCGAAATGGGCCGCCCCATCGGCCCGCGCAGCTCCTACGCTGTTCTTCCCAGCGCAACCGAGCGCGGCAATTGCGGAAAGCGCACTGAGAGTTCCCCTGTCTCCCGCAGTGTCACCGTATCTGAGTCAGAGGTGTTATTCAGTAGACTACACGGGCGCGCGAAAGTCTCTGTCGAAGGACAACATGCCCCCGATGTTTTGGACTCCGCGAATTGTTGGGAGGCAGATATCCACGCCGCGACAACTCTCAACTCCTCGCTACGTGACGAGGACAGCGTTGAACAGCAACGTGACGGTGAAGCGGCCCAGATTAACGGGGACGCCGACTCCGCTTTTTGTTCCAAGCGGGACGGCTCCCGTAGGACCTCCGAAGCCTGCACCAGCTCCAGCTCTAGCCTCGCGCGCCACCGCCAGCAATGCTGCAGGTGCTGCTGACGTGACGTCGCCGATAAAAGGGGTTTTGGAGCAGGCTGCTGCTTACGAACAGAACCGCGTGACGTATCGGCGTCTGTACTCTCCTTCCGGCATGGGGCGCAGAGTCAGTCAGATGGCTGACAAGGACACGCTCAGCTCTAGCACTCTCTCGGCGGTTACCACGTCTCCCACGTCCGCCGCACGGCGTCGCTCCGTGTCTCGCGTATCGAACACGGGTGTCGTGCTGCCCACCGAAACCACCTTCGCCCGCATTCTGAAACAGCGTCCGCCGGACGGTCCGGAGAATTTCGAGGAGCAGAATTACCAGAATCCGAATCCGCCGTCTTCGAACGCGGCGAACGCCCTGGTCGGGCCCCCCCCGGGGGGGACGGACGAGGAATCGATCGTGAGCGGTTCCGTGGCCTCGCTAGGGTCGACGATAATGTCTTGTCCTCGTCGCCGAAGCTCGCTGCAGAGCGGGCCGGACGAGGCCCGCGCCCAGGCACGGAGATCTATCCAGGAGACCATGGACAAGTCGCCGCACCCGCCGGTGCTGTCGCCGCACATCGCGATGCCGCCGTTCATGCCTGCGGCGCGCAGTTCCGGGGCACGCAGTTTCTCGCCGAATTCGAGTCGAACGCCGAGTCCAGCGCGACTCTCGCACAAGGTGGCCGCAATCACACTGCTGCCGAGCGCTGCCGCCGTAACGGCAGCTGGTATGCAGAACTTGACGAGCAGCTCGCGGCGGTCGCGCAGCTCGAGTACGAATCGCACGATCCCGGCGTCGCCGAGGTCATCACCAATCGTGCAGGATTTGGCCGCGCGCCCCATTGGGCTGACTCCACCAGCTAGTATCGTGGTCGGCCAGATGGCAGGCAGTGCTCAGCACTGCGCTGTTCAAGGCTTGAATCAGGCCCGGACCCTCGGGCAGATGGCCAGTCCTTCGGATCAGGCTAGCCTGGCAAGGATGAAGAGGACGCCGCATAGTGTCAACCCGAACAAGCTCCCGTTCAAGGGCCGAGTTCTGTCACCGATCCCCTCTGCGCAGTCTAGCATGGCGAATCTCGCTCCCGTGCCGGCTAATCTAGTCGTTTCCGCGCCCGTGCCCGGCCCGGCGATAGACGAGTCGGAGGTCGCGAGCAGCAGCGGGGCGTCGACCAGCACGGCAGGAAACGGCATTCTCTTTGTTCCGGCACCAGGAATGGATCGGCAGCCCAGGACCGAAAGTGCCGCGAGCTCGTCCTTGCCCGCGACTGTCGCGCCGTTTCTGTACTACGGGGAAAACGGCAGCAGTGAGTCCTGCTCGTCCACCAGTGAAGAAGAGAGATCGCCGAAACTACAGGGGGCGTCGTCTTCGTCGACCTCCTCACCGACAAAGGAGCTGTCCCGCATCGAGCTGCGCCGTCTGGAGCTCCAGCGCAAATTGGACATAAGCCCGTCGGTGCGCGCGTCGTCGTCGAGAGAGGCGCCCAACGTCGTGCGAGAGAGTGAGCTTCTCCTCCCCACGACACCAACAGAAAGCGCTCTGAACGAGATGCTGGGTTCGTTCGGAACACCTGCGGACCAGCAGGGGAGTGGCAGTGTTGCAGCCGCAGCAGAGACCGCAAGCTCCTGTACAGAGGAGCAGGAGCCTTCTTTCTTCAGCTGTAAGGAGAGCAGCTGCAAGGAGAGCAGCGACAACGCGAAGTCCAGATGCAGCAGCAAGTCGTGTTCAGAAAGCATGGAGCCACTTGGCTCCAAGGAGGATGCTCACAAGCCTCTGACGGTGCCAGAGAAGCAGCAGACTCGAGTGGAAAAGCGTCTCGAGGTAGTTGATCAAGGATTAGACGAAGGGACCACAAACAAGCACGTGACTTCAAATATTGACGGAACGAAAACAGAGAAACCGGTGGGAAATGTAGAGGTCAAGGCTCGCGCGAAGGTTCCCACGCAGGAGGCTAAAAGCCAAAGGGACGACGAATCTGGGACGGACTATGGTATTCCCGCTTTTGGCACTGCGCGCGTCGTGTCCGTGGTTCTGGCAAAGAACTCGAAGCGCAACTACTACCCACACCAGATGATCCAGCTCAAAAACAGCTATAGAAAGTGGCAGAAGGAGAAAGGACCAGCGCCCTTCATCCAAGCTGTGGCTGGGTGTCTCGGTTCCCAGCGGTACATCGCGCAGACTTTTTCCGGGACGCCCGCTGTTGGTTGGAAGACGCTGCAGAGCACTCTGCCCATGGGGATCCATCTCTCGATGTCGAACTGTCCGTTTTTCGGACACGACGTCAGGGCGCCGGTCGTGTGCTCGAGCGATGTGTCGAACAAGAATGACAGCAAGGTAAAGTCGAGTTTCAGCGAGCCAAACATGACGGACACGGTCGAGAAGAACGAGCTCTTTCTGCGATGGGTTCAGAACGCGGTATTCAACCCCCGATTCTGCATTCGTGACAGTCTGATGGGTGGACTGTTATCGGCGCGAAAGTCGAACGGGGACCGTCACGATCAGGGCCAGGTGCAGTTCCTGTCTGTGATGACGAGGGCGATTTCCTTGCGCTACAAGCTGATTCCCTACCTGGCATCCGCATGCGAACAAGCGAGTGCCCTTGGGATACCAGTCGTGCGACCAGTAGTTTTCGATTTCCCAGAGGACAACGAGGTGCTGGAGGAGAGGGAGAACTTCATGCTCGGCGACAACCTCCTGATCTGCTCCGTGACGCAGAAGGGCAAGCGAGTCAGGGACGTCTATCTGCCTGGTAGTAAGCTCCGCGACGCACAAAGCGATTCTCCTTGTTACAAAACGGCATATTGGTTCAATTTCCTGACTGGAGAAGGGCCATACGAGGGCGGAACGACGTTGCGGGACGTAGATTGCGGTTTGCTCACTGCCGGAGTGCCCGTCTTCGTCCGAGCGGGGTGCGTGATTCCGCTGGACGTCCCGATGTCAGAGGGGATTCCCACGAGGAAGGAAAAAGTCAGAGCGAAGGAGGGACACAAGATGGACGTCAGCACCAATGCTACTTCCACGAGCTGCTCGTCGAAGAATACTCTGTCTTCGGGCGTCTGCGGGCACACCACGAATTCCTCTTCGAACGAAAACGAGGATGAAGACGATACGAAGAGCTCGCCTACGAAAAGGCGCAACTTGACGGTGTTCAAGCGAGAGAGCGCAGTAGGGCAGTCTACGCCGCAAAGGAGCGCCTCCAATCGGGATGCAAGCTGCGGGAAGAAGAGCGTGACTCCCAAGATCGCGAGACTGATGCGAAATTTCCAAGGATCGCCTAGTCCCGAGAAGCGAAAGCACTCACCGCTTCCCGGCACCAAAATGCAATCCGCTAAAACGGAAGCGAATGTTCGGAAAAAGGCCCCAGTCGTCGGCCGATACCTCGTGCGCAAGGGGATCGTAGCGACGAAACACAACGCCACGATGAAGAAGCTGGAGAAGGATACTCTGGAATTCTTCGCCAGCCACATGTCCCAGAGAAGTCTGCACGACTTCCACGCTTGGCGAGAGGCGCTCGGAGCGGCGGTGTCGAATGTTGTCGAAACATTGGGCGAAACCGACGCGGACGCGAATAACGTACGGAGGATTCTGCGCGTGTACCAGGTGTTCCCTTACCCGGAGTGTCGTGACCGTGAGGGCAAAGTTAGCAGTCCGTTGTCGCCGATCGCGAGGGGCTCCTCCAGGCCGACGCCGCTGGCTCAGTCGAAACTCTATGCGCATGTGAAGTACAATTTGAAGACGCGCCCCGGCCAGGAAGACCTGCTCCTGCGCGTGCGAGTGGAACAGGGCGTGACCCCGGTGTTTTTCGGAAAACCGTGTCTGGAGACGGAGGTCACCACGGTCGCAGTCAACAAAGTCACGAAGAGCATGTTTGACATCGGGAGCAACAACTCCAGGCGCTTGGAAGTCACCTCCGACGCGCGGATCGAATTGAAAATCCACAGCGGGGGGACGCGCAAACGCGTTGTTGGTGTAGCTGACACAGGCGGAGTGCTCAGGCAGGTCGTTTCGACGGAGGAGGAAGAAACGTCATTGTCTGGCACGAATTTTAGACATTTTGTCGTGTGCTAATGTTGTGCATGTTTGCAAGAGATGTTTGCAATACATGGACATGGAAATACGCAACGATCTACTGGGCTGAAGATGCAACTTGAATTACTGATTTCTTATACCGATTGCGAATTACTCCCT
>JACKZZ010002153.1_pt1 | contig 16075 bp, 6 predicted proteins | sample 8027871 | NCBI WGS metagenome assembly JACKZZ01 (sample SAMN15724774, study PRJNA655200) | protist metagenome | isolation source: fluorescence activated cell sorting (FACS) single amplified genomes of... | place: USA: West Boothbay Harbor, Gulf of Maine | collected 2000-07-19
ACGAGATGAAACTATTCAACATGAGAAATTTGATGAAAGAACCACCTATGAACCACCTGCTGAACGTCAAACAATCAAAAAACGCCCAAGTTCCCGTGATGCTACAAAAATATTAATGAAAGAATCATCTTCATCTTTTTCATTTAATGAAGAAAATATTGTCAAAAAGAAAACAGTCAAAAAGAAAACAAATAAATCAAATAAATCCAAAAAATCAAAGGATCTGAAAATACGTAAAGTAAAAGAAAAAAAAAATGAAGAAATCTCAATGGAATGTTCAACAGAGCCATCACTCAAAGACAACACAGAGAAACGAAACGAAAGTGCTCATAATAATACTGCAACTGTAGTAAAATCAACAAAGAACAATAAAAAACTAGAACAGAAAAATAAACGTGTTTTTCATGGAGCATCTGTTAATGAAGAATGGGGTAATAAAATGGATGACACAGCTAGTGGAAGAACACAAGTTAGTCCATCTCTATCTCATAGTGGCATAACAAAGAAAAGACAGGAGTATGCAAAAGAAATTCATTATAGCCCACCACCATCTGTATTAGATAACCCGATTGAACACAAACCTTGGATGGCTCCTGGATTTGGTTTACATTCTGTTGAATCTGAATATATAAATAACGAATTGAAACGTGCAGTTGTAGTACTTGACGAGGAGATAGAATCAGAATCCGATGATGATGATGATGATAATAATGATGAGGATGATGATACGTTATTTCAAAAAGTGCCATATGAAAATGAAAAATTAAAAGAAGGTAGTCAATTATGGCTAGAACGTGAAAAAAATATCAGAAGACGTGATCGCAAAATTCAAAAAAGATTACTTAATTTAGGTTCAATTGAACATCAAAACAAAGTAAATCAAACATACGAAGGTAAGCGTCGCACACAGTTAATGCAAGATATCGAATTAGGTAAAAAAATCGATGAATTATTCCAAGCAAAAGAAGATTCACTTGCAACAGAAAAAAGACAATTAAAATTAGAGAGTGAAACAAGTTTTCTAGCATTATTGCGAGGAAGTAAAAAAAACAAGGAAATAAATAAGATGAAAGAAAAGGAAGAGAACAAACAATAAGAAATTATAATATTACAAAGAAATTTGAAATTTGTACTAAAAATTTAAAAATTTATAATGAACTTTGAATCAACCTTTGACTAGCAATATTCAATGCTATACCAGCATCCTTACCGTTAGTACCTCTTGTTAACTGACTTGATTGTTTTATTTTACAATTATCAAAATACTGACCGTCAATATCATCGTGACACATTAAACAACAATGTATTGTTGTTGATGCACCTTGATCAGGATTTTTTGTAAACCATCCAATAATATACTTAAGAACGAATGCTTGTAATATACCATTTCTCGTTCCAATATCCGTACTTATCATTGAACCTGGATGTAAACTACATGATACAACACCGTTCTTTTTTTCATTTTCATTCAACCATTTACTATATAATATATTTGCCAGTTTAGATGAACCATATTTTCTCATCATAGGTTCATTATGACCATTAGCAATTTTATTAATAATTACATTAGGATCCTTTAAACCAATACTATCTCTTACTATTAAACCTTTAAAATGTGAATCTGATGCAACAACAATAACTCTAGACGGTGAATTAGTACGCAAATGATCTAATAACAATTCAGTTAAATAATAATGACCTAAATGATTTACACCAAATGTTATTTCGATACCTTCCTCTGTTTTATGATTACTTCCAGTTGGTGAAACTAAACCAGCATTGAGTACAAGCATATTTAATGGTGGTATCTTACTGTTTTGCTTATTGAAATTACTGACAAAACTTTTAATTGATTTTAATGAAGATAGATCTAATTTCATACATATAGGTTGTCTGATATTGTTAGTGGTACTGCTACTAGCTGCTGCTGAAGTTGCTTCATCTACCGCTTTCTTTGCTTTTTCTAAATTTCTACATGCATAAATAACTTGGGCACCACATTTGACAAGCGCTGCTGCAGTAGTTCTGGCAAAAAAGGTAAAAGAAGAGAAAATTAACAATTCACAAATAATAAAATAGTAATGTAAGAAATTTAAATTGGCAATTTCGTTGAGCTGCTTTGAACTGGAAAGATAATGTTTTTTACAACTTAAACTACAGTACACTGAGAAGTTGTATTTTGATGAAAAGTTAAAACACTACAGCAACATACTATTTTTTTACCTTCCAATGCCAGTGTTGCTTCCTGTAACAATGACTGTACTACTTGCAACTCTTGACAGTTCAGACGGCAAAGCCATGGATATAACAGCATCTGTTGTGCTCCATTTATTGAATTGCATGATAATGATGCTATAAAATATTTCGAGTTAGAGTTCAACACTACTGCTGTACTATCGATACTCGAATTCTGAATTCCAAATAGTTCCTATTTGCTGGCTAGATATTTTTCACTAGAATCTCAGGGATATTCCTAGTCTATAAATTAGGGTAATCCCAATTCGCCGGTTCGGAGATAGAACGGGAACAGAAAAAAAATAATAAAAAATGAATTGGGTTAAATATCAATAACAAAGTAAAAATCTGAAATCATCAAAGAAAAACACCCAAACAACTTTGGATTTTTCATTTTAATTGTTACGCGAGGATTGAAAGGATGAAATCACAAGTTGTAAAAGTTATTTTGTTAGTTCTATATGATATGTATAACTACATTGGTGCGGCATCGGAGGTATATTAATACTGTTTGAGTTCCTAGTCTCAAAAGTCTGTCTGATCAATTCGAATAATTTTTTTCTGAAACTTGAAGAAACTTGGGGGACGGGGAAAAATCTTTTTGAAGTCAGGAAAATTATGAAAATTATCAAGAAAATTATTTAAATTATCAAAATTCTGAAAAATATAACATAATAATATAACTAATACACTATTACAGAAATACTACTGAAAAAAGTGAAAAATGTCATCCCTTAACGCAAGAGCAATGAAACGCTTAGCAAAAGATTTGAAAGGTCTTATGAAGGAACCACTTGTTGGTGCCAATGCAAGACCTAAAGGTGAAGATATGAGCCTTTGGAATGCAACTATTCTTTGTCCTCTTTCTCATCCAAAACGCGGTACTATCAATGTTCCTTTACATTTCTTAATTGATTTTCCATCGGACTATCCTGCTTCTGCTCCTTCTGTTGGTTTTAGTGTGAAGTTTCCATATCACACTGGTGCTTCTTACGTAATCAATGATAAAGAAAAGAGGCTCAATGGATTATTCGTTCTCTGTTTAGATATTTTAGGCAATTTTGCCCATGTACATACTGAGTGGAAAGATAATGAAGGTTCAGGTTGGTCAACTGCTTACACAGTAAGCACTCTGCTTATACAACTCCAATCATTAATTATTGGCATTGATGCAGATCTTTCAGAAAGTGAACGCAAAACTTTGTTTGAACTTTGTTCTAAATTTGCTGAAGACAATCCAGATAAAATTGTCCCAGTACTTTCATTAAAGGATATAAAAAGTCAACAAACGAAAGAAAAAGAAGAAAAAGAAATGAAAAAGTTTCAGTCAAAAATGGATCCAACTTGGTTTCAATTTGCTGTTCAAACTGGTTTAACGAAAGATTCTGCTAATATGTCTCGTCTTGTTGATTTAATTGCTGATACACAACGTCAAGCTGCTAGTAGTGTCATTGCTGCTGCACAATCAGCTGCCATCAAGTATGGTGTTGTCAATACTTTCACTGCAAATACAAATGGGGTAACCAAAGCCTCTCAAGGTGAAACGAAGACATCATTGGTTGAAACAGTGAAACATGAGGAACCAGAAATAGATGAAAATATTTGTTGTTACGTAACGGGTGCATCCTATGCGGATGAAATTTTGGGATTTGGAATCTCAGAATCTAGAAGAGGAAGAAATGTAAATCTTTCTACCCCTTGTGAACTTCTATCTGCTGATGCTTTTCTTGGTGGTTGTCGTCAATCAACACGAAAAGCACCATTTCAATATTTCATGCCAGCATTTATTAATGAAAAACATGGTGGTAATAATTTGAAATGGAGAGCACTGTTAAAAAAGAATACTACATTGATTGGTAAAAAATGTTATTCTAAGAACACATTTTCTGAATCTGCTGTAATTGTTTTTCCAAGATTAATGAATACATTATTGGTTGAAATGATGCATCCTGATGTACAAAAATCAGCAGCAATTGCATTCTTTCAAACGCTATGCTCGCTGTGGCGTTCATACTATTGGATTTTAACAAACGATGCGTCTGCTAGAAAGTTAGCCGAAGGACAGTGTTTTGAGTTTGTTAAAAATGAATCGCAACGATTGAAACATGTTGTTCCAGATGTAGGGGCTTTACTCTCGTCTTTTACCGCGCTACCAGACAGGCCTGTAGGATTCATTGATGCCTACCTTGACGAAGCATTTATTCGATGTGTCATGTTTTGGAAGCGCAATGGCGTGAGTCCAAATAATTCAAACGCTGTCTTCAAAGCAACTGAAGTTTCACGAAATATATTTGCATTTCAATGTTTAGTATTACGTGAAGTTGTTGGTGATTCAGTTTCAGAATGTGCAAAGAAAATGGACAATTCAAATGGACAACTTCCAGAAGTATTAGATCGTCTCCAAGCTAAATGGAAAGAATCTCGTGATGGAAACTGTGCTGCTGGATGGAACCCGTTCTTTGAAGCTGTTGGTGGTACAGCATTGAATAATATGACTGTTGCAGAATGGATAGGACACTGTGTTCAGAAAGCATCTGAAAGAGGACAAGCTTATGGAGGTGGTGGTGGTGGAAATAATGGAAATTGGCGTCAAGGTGGTGGTGGTCGTCGGGGAAAAAATAACAGAAATAATAACAGAAGATATTAAAGATATGATCATTGTATCTGTGAGCTTTTGTAAAAAACCAATTTAATATCACGATGTTCTATATAGCCAAGCTAGCTCACACAAACATAATAACAAAATATAATTTAATTGTATAATTTATTGAAATTTACCCTTTTCACTATATTACTGCTGTACAGCTATGGTACCAGTTCGAAGTACACAGCAGTAAACTCAATACTTGGTATTAATATACGGTAGCGGTACTGTATATATATGTAAAATATAAATAAATATTGAAAAATAATATGATAGGGTTTCTATTGTAACATTGATTTCATTTAATACTAATATCGATACAACAAAACCAATTATGATACAAAACGACTCGGCGACCAATTAAACAATATGGATCAACTAAATTATAACTCGGATGGTAGCGATCCATTAAAATTAGCCGGGATTATCAATTCTCTACGAAGGGAATTAAGAGAAGAAAGACATAAAAAATTTTTAATGATATCACATAATCAACGTTTAGAACACAAAGTCAAACGTCTTGAGCATGCTTTGAAAAATGAAAAAAAATCTTTCCAGGAAAATTCTCGAAAAGATGTTCGAAAAAGATCTAATTCTGATAAGACTAATTCTGAGAGTGAAGATGATGAAAATGATGATGACGAACGATTAATAAGAAGATTACAGTCAAGGTCAAGACACTTATTTTCAGCATTAAAAAAATGTCAAGCACAGCGAGATGATTTGCAAATACAATCAGATGGCCAAGAAAGAATTAAAGAATGGATGGATACACAGTTAGAGCATCTGGAGGTGCACAATAATAAGCTAGAACAAGCTTTACTGAAGGCAACGAAGGAACGCGATGATGCAATTGTACAAATGAATGCTGACAGTGATATGAAAGATTTCTTGGCACAACAATGGGAAGAGGCAAGGATTAATATGAATCTATTAAAAAAACAATGTCAAGAATTGATTGATCAAAAAAGAGACTTAATGATTCAAATTAAAGCTGATGCAACAATGAAAGAATATTTAGCAGGTCAATTAGATGTACTGGAAGAAAAGCAAAAGCATTATAGTAATCACCATGAGAGATCAAGAGTGAGGGGAAGATATTAGATGAATTTCTGAAAGGAATTATGTTCTACGTAACAAGTAACAAGTACTATGTATGTACAGTACTATCAATAGTAGTGTAATTAATTACACGTCGCATATAAACTAAAAAAAAAATGTTTTTCTCTTAAAACCTGAAGGTACTTCAGTCACGGACACGTTTCTATTAAATAATGCATACCTTTAAGCGTACACTTTCGCGCCTTTTACCTGCTGCTTTGGGAGTGCTTTTGATGAGCCTCCCTTTTCTTTTTTTATCTTCCACTTCTTCCACCCCATGTAGCAGAAAGACCACTACCCAGTTCACCACGACGATTTAATCCACTTCGTGAGCGACTACTTCTTGAAAAACCTGATCTACTTCTTGGATTACGATCATGCATGCTATCACGACGTTTACTACTTCCATGAGTTGACCATTGGGCAGAACCTTTACCTGAGCGTGGTATATGGTATGAGTCAGACAAACTTCCAGAAGATCTGTCGAATTCACTATCAAGATTACGGCGATAAGAAGAACCGCGTCTTTTCCAACCCATATCACTATTATTCCTATCACCGTAAGAATCTCTATCATTACCACGTGGTGATCTTGAACGAGCACGATCAGTATAATCATCCTCATCATCACTACGATCGTCCGTACGCCAAGTGACATCATTTCTGTTGTTCAAAGTATCACCAAGTATAGAAGTACTGTTAGATGATCCTGGTTGTCCTTTACTACCATAACTAAATGATTTACCACCGCCTGGAGCCATGTAAGGATTGGCACTATTGCACATTTCACATCTCTGTGAATAAGAAAATCGAAAGAATTGATCAAGAGAGAAATATTCATAATACTTATATTAGAACTTTTGTCTACGACACAAACACAAAAAAAGAACATAAAAAAAGACGCCAAATTTTTAAAAATGCTTTAGTGACTTACGTGTGAAAACCCAGTATTGGACGCCCAAAAGCAAACAGGACATGCCCATTTACCATTTTTTTGAAAAATCTGTCGATTATCTCTAAATTCCCTCTCAACTTCACCATCCACATCAACAGTACTTAATTGAAATCTTGACATCATCGGTGATCGAGGTCCACCCATACTGCTTGCTAACACGCTGTTACCCAACATGCTGTTTCCTAACATACGTGTATCAAGTGCACCAAATCCACCTGGAAGTGATTGCATCATTGGATCACTACCAGGTAATGAGGAATATAATGTGTTGAGACGATTGGAAGCACCACCCCGAAACATCATACTGTTTCCACCAACTTCAGGTACACGCGGAAAACTACGACCACCTACACGATCTCTTTCTTTAAAACTTGCTAACGATGAATAAACTTCATTAAATCGACGACGTTGACGTGGACTAGCTGATTTATTTAACCAACCACTTACTGTTTTTGAATTCCACACAGCATCATCACTTGCTTCAGTAGATCCAAAAATATCATAACTATCACGATTGCCACGTACAGGAGAATTACCACCATGCCAACCCATATTAGTATTCATATCATTAGCACCACTAGCAATCCATTGCAATACTTCATAATAATTAATACGTCTTGAATCACCTATAAGTGCAAAACGATCAGCAACTGCTTCTTGTTCTGTTTCTGTTAATGGTAAGCCCAATTTTTTACATCCATCACGAAATTCCATTCTACTAACGACACCTGTTTCATTGTAACGATCATATGCACCAAAAATATCTTTACAGTACATCCCATCCCGTGCAACATCTAATAATCTTAAATACAATTGACGACATAATGTAGACATTTCCTTATTATCTAAATCGATAAATTTAGAAAACTCGCGATAATTAATTCTACCATCACCTTCTGAATCAAATCTTGCACATAATACATGAAGTTCATCCGATTCAACACGTAAACCAATTCTTTGTAATGCTTGTTCAAATTCACGTTTTGATATTGTACCGTTTGACGTTAAATCTAAATCAGCAAATGGACTTCTTAAATCAATGGCTCTTACACCACCCCGTATTCTTGCTAATTCTCTTAATCTTGTTCTTAATCTTCTTTCTAAATAGGATAAATCTTCATTTTTTGGTGATAAAAATCGACAAAAATCTTTATACAATATTTCACCGCCTTCTTTACTACCAAATTTTTTCATTAATGCTCTTGTTTCAGATTCAGATAAATTTAAATCCAAGTTCTTCATTGAATTACGAAATTCTTTTTTAGATATTTTACCATCACCTGAAACATCTAATTTTTGAAATTGTTCCCAATGTGATATACCTCTTTTTGTTTGTTCAAGCACTCTTTTTCGTAATTTTTCAGCAATAATATCTAAATCAGCTGCTGTATATTTCACTCTAGCAATAAATTCTTCATAATCAATGACACCGCTACCAGTTTTATCATATCGACGTGCAAGTGCTGAAAATTCTGCTGGTTTAATTGGTATTTTCATTTTTTTCAATGCGTTACGAAATTCGTGTCTTTGTATTTGTCCATCACCATTTTCATCAAACGCAGCAAATGCTTTTCTCATATTAAATGATTTTTCATCACCAGCAGATGCCAATTGATGTACAACATTTCTTATTTGATCCTCTACATCATCTAATTTAATATCTAATTTCGTAGAACCACTGGACGCAAATTGAAATAACTCTTCATATTCAATCTTTCCACGATTATTACCATTTTGATCTAAAAATTTAACCATTGCACGTACTTCAGCATCACTCAAATTAACACCTAATAAATGTGCACTTTTTTGTAATTCTCTAGCACTAACTAATCCATCACCATCTTTATCAAATAGTTCAAATGCTTTTCTCAAATCCATTCCTTGATTTTTAGAAGCACGTAATACACGTCGAATTCTTTCTTTGACTGCATCACCAGATAAACTCATGACACCATTCGGTTCAATTTGACCCGATATAACAGCATTTCCATATCTTCTGGATACAACTGATAAAAATCGTACATACGAAATTTTGTTTTGAGTAGTATTACCATAATAATTATTATCATCAAAGTCTAAAGAGGCACTAACACCATTATTAAAGTTACGATTGGCAGAATGCACACGAAACACATTGATTATTGTCATGAAATCATTTCTTGTAAGTGGTAAGCCCAATTGTTTAATTTTTCTTGCAAATATATTTCTATCTATCGTACCATTTTGATTATGATCAGATCTACGAAAAATTGAATGAAGATCAAATGACTGTCTACCTCTTCTTTTTTCAGCTCGAAAAACAGCCATTTGCATATCTTTTACTTTCACACCACGTCTTTCTAATTCTGATTTATCTTTTATTCTTCTTCTTTTCCATCTTTCAATAATTTGACGACGATGATTAGTACTATTATTACTAGAATAATCTAAATCATCCATATTTTCACTCCAACCATTATTATACCCATTATTACGATTATTACGATTGGTACTAGCATCCCAACTACTTCTATTAAATCTGCTGTTATTCATATAGTTCATATCATCATCAAAACTATCGCTAAAATTGAAATCGTCAAAGAAATCATCTTTTGTTCCAACATTAGCACTCATAAAATTTGTAGTATCATCACCATAATCTAAATCATCAAAATCATCATCATAAAATGGATCATCGTTCCTGTGACCATTCATACTATTATTCATCATATCATTGTTACCAGTAAACAAATAATTGAAATCATTTGCACGTATAGGTTTTCTCATTGCTCTTGAAAACTCATTAAACGTAATATCATCTCTCATTCCATTACTGTCAAAACGACCATTAAAAAAAGACATAATTCTTTTTAGATCAACAGTTGCCATATTTTTAGATTCATCCAATGTTGCTAAACCATCTTTAAATTCATTCAATGTTATTTTTCTTTTATTATATAAATCAAAAATTTTAAAACCTCTTGACATACTTAATCTGCCATTACGATCAACACTTTGTTTCTTGATTTTATCAACAATATTATGCAATTTGTCTGCTAATTTGGTTGCTGTTGATAATGTACCACTACCATAATGCCCCGATGACGACAACAAATTTAAATTTGTATTCTCTAAATTAGATGTATTACGTACACTTCTTGGTGGACGAAATTCATTTCTTATACCATCAGCTAAATCTCTACTTGTAATATAATTTTTATTATTTGAATCAAAATGTTTTGTTAATACCAGTACTTCATGATCACCCATTTTATCACGAATATCTCTACCATCTAATTCTTTTTCGATATATGCTGTCATTTCAGGGAGAGAAAGTGTGTTTGGTGATGATGGTGAAAAGTTGTTATCATACTCATCATTATTGTTAAAGTCATCATGAAAGTCATCATGAAAGTCATCATGAAAGTCATCATGAAAGTCATCATGAAACTCATTATTCACCATATCATCATCATTCAAACTAGCAAAATCATCATCATAATTGTTTCGAGTACTACGATTGCGTCTGTTCGGAGTACTACGCATAGAACTATCATTGTATGGACCATCCTTCATACCATGCTTTTTTTTAATATCTTTTAGTACTTGTAACCATCCAGTTTTTTGTGATGAACTGTTTTTCCCCCTAAATAACATTTTTAGTTTTAATTGAATAATTTTCATTGCTGCTTTTGTATTTTTTTCGTTTACTTTTAGGCGACTAGATCTAGATGGACTACCTGGTGCACCTGCTTCAACTTCACCACCACTTTTATCTGAAACTACTTCAGTTTGCACAAAGACCATAAATTCATTAAAATCAACAACACCTGAATCATCTTGATCAAATCTTTTCCATACAGCGTTCATTTCCTCCTTCGTTAATGCTATATCAATATCTTTGAATACTTTTTGAAATTGCTTTTTTGTAACAGTACCACTACCATTTATATCGTATTCACTAAATGTTGCTTGTAATCCTTTCATACTTGATTTTGTTTTTAAATTTCTACGTAAACGTTTCGATATTGCTACAATATCATTTGCACCATGTTGAACAAAATCAAAAAATTCTTTCACACTTATTTTATGATCACCACCACTACCACCAGCAACTGATTCATGCAATGCACTCATTTCATTGGCTTCAATATGACATCCTAATTTGTGTAATTTTCTTTTAAATTGACGAAATGAAATATATCCTGAATGATTTGAATCAAATGCTTGAAATGCTTTTTCTAAATCAACTTGACCATCACGATCAACAAATTCTCTACGTATCGTCTTTTTAACTTGTGATGCAATTGCAGCTAACAATGCTGTTTCGCTACCATGTTTCACATGTCCCGCTTTTGCTCTTTTCTTTTCAATACCAAAGGTTTTTTTACGATACCATAAAAAGACATCTTTACCTGTCCAACTTGTTTTATTTAAATTATGTTGTGGCTCAGTTAATTTAAAGCCATAAAAGGGTGGAAAATGTATTTTATTGTTTGGATATCTTGCTTTACCTGTTGTAACAGCAATATTTAACACAGGTGCTAAATCTTTTGGATCTTTACGTATCCATATGTATGCGTGACCACCAGGTAATAGCTTACCACTACTAACTGATTTATCAATACATGTAAATCCTTCTGCTGTTAACATTGAATCACGATTTTTACTAGTTACAAGAACATCTGTAACACGATCCTTTAAAAAATCTTGCTCACGATCATAATCATCAGCCGATGCTGATCTCCACCATAAAAACACCTTAGCACGACCTATTGCACCTTCATTTAAATTTTCATTAATTTTATGAAAGTTTAAACGGCGTAAATTTGCTTCATCTGTTTTTGATGCAGATACAGCAACATCAACTATTGGGTACGAATCATCAAATTCACCACCAGCTAACAAATCATGTGTATTTTTCTTTAAAAAACTACTAAGTGATCCTTGTGTAATTTTGCCATCATTATTAACATCAATCTGTCTAAATAATTCAGCAATTTCCCCCGGTGTTAATTTTTTTCTTAATACTCTCTGTATGTATCCTTGTAATTTTGGTAATGTAATACCACCCTTTTTACGATCTGATTTATCTAATAAATTATCAAACAATGTTTTAAAATTATCTCTTCTACCACTTGATCCAGCTTCATCAATCATTGCTTTTCTTAAGGATACAACTAACTTCCTCATTTCCTTGGATGGAAATGATAAAAAGGACACGAATTCATCCCAATCTATTTTACCATTACCATCTGAATCTAATATTTCCATTAATCTTTTGACATCATAATCAGATATTGCTGTATCTCTTAATATCTCTTTTAAACGATCACGAAATTCACCTTGCTCAATTTGATTGGTTTTGCTACGTCCTACACCAACAAAATGATTATGTAGTGCAGTAATAAAACCTTTAGCATCAGAGTGTGCACCAACTTGCCTTAATGCAATACGAAAACGATTTAATAATCTCATTTCAGGGCTATCATCTCTTGGTGTTTCACCTGGTACTAAAACTTCAGCATCTGATACACGAAGTGGATCATTATTACGATTTCGCCTTCTACTATCATCATATTCATCGTCACTAGAATAAGCATCGACTGGATCCCAATCATCGTCATCATCCATAACGCCTCTATCATCATCATCCCAATCATCATCATCATTGTTATTAAATCTTTTTTTCTTCTTTTTTTTATTACCTCGTGTAGAAGAATTACGGCGTTCATCATCATATTCATCATCATCGAATTCATCATCATTCTTTTTAGTGTCACGATCAGAATCAGAATCATCATTTCCTTCATCTTCCCACGATACACCCTTTTTAGATTTCTTTTTCTTTTTCTTGTTCTTTTTAGAACCTGAAACAATATCTTCATCACCTTGTAACATATTATTATCAAAGACGTCTACATTTTCCTCACCCTTTTCATCTTTATCTTTATCACGTTTGGTACGCTTTTTATAACGTTTATTTTCAGATTTTGTATCACCAGATTGATTATCTTGATCATCGTAATCACTGTCTTCGTCGTCATCAAAATCGTTTTCAGGTATATCTCTTTTTGATTTCTTACTTTTAGACTTTTTCTTTTTCTTTTTAGAAATAGACGTGGTGTCAGTTTGTTTTCTTTCATTACTATCTGTTTCTTCCAATAATTCACCGTCATCTTCTTCCACGCGTTTCTCTCTTCTTGATTTCTTTGATTTCGTACTCATCACGTTATACTTTTCTTTCTTTCAGAGGCGTAATTCAATGTTCAAAACCTTTTTTCTCGTTTCTTTATCCACTTGGTTAAACTGTTGAACCGGTTTTATAAAACAGTTTTATAAACAGTTTTGAAGTTGTTTCAGTTGTGGCTCGTCCCCCCCACATGCACTTGTATGTACTGGTTTCTCTCATTTAAACTTTAGGAAAACTAAACCGTTTATTCCCTCACCCCGAATTTCAAAATTCGCAGGTAAGTGTTTAGATTTCTCATCTCTTTCACGTAAAAGTCAGTTTAGGAACTACGAGTAGAAGGATGACCGGTCAGGTCACTCACTCAAACGGGATGACTGAGCTGCGCTGTGTGCTTTTTATTTACGAGTATTAACTTTGTGGTGTGTGTGTGGTATGTGTGGTGTGTGGTGTGGTCGATATCTCCCTATATATATATACAATAGTATTATATTATATATAGTTCCTATATATATATATATTATATATATTACTTATATAATAGCTGGCCTGTGAGAAGTGAGAAGAAGCCCGGAGAGAGGGATGAGTTTAAATGAGTAGGAACTATGACGACTGTGTGTATACTGTATATATATATACTATATATTAATATAGGAACTACAACTAACTGTAACAATTTTTCGAAAATCGATGAAAAAAAAGCCTTTTCTTGGAATTAGGCTATCAGTCTAGTGTGTAATTACTTTAATTAATTTAATTACATTAATTTTTTACATCTTGTCTGTAAATACAAAAACTATGAAGTACATGGTTAAGTTTTACAAACCGACAATAGAACGTTTACGATTTTCATACAAACTTTGTTCTTCTTTCACACTTTCTGGGACAAGAAATTTTTCGCCTGTATTTTGTACAACTTTATCACCCCATGCAGCAGGAAAACCTTGTTGGTTACAACTTGCCCATGGATGGTTTTTGGAACCTTTTGCTATAGTTGGACGAGAAACAGTAAAATAATCACGAAATCTGAAAAACATTTCTTTCCACAAATCCATCCAGGTATCAAGAATGTCTTCACCACACTTGTTTGAATAATTCGTTAGCGCAACAGCAGCTTTTTCTGGATTACTAACAACCAATTGAAGTAGTTCTTTTTCGATTTGTGATGATGACTTGAAAAACTCAGCTTCAGCATTTACGATTGCATCTTGTACATATGGGTGCGCATCCATCCAACGATCGTAAACGCTATTTGCTACAATATTAAACATCCAAAAAGCCTTTTTAAAATCAACTTTTAAACCAGCACCTTCATCATCCACGTGTTGAATGCCTTGATCGGCCCATCCAATTGGGACTGAATTAATGCCAACATAAAAGGGTACATGTACTGAATGTGCCGTATCATCAACACCAAACCATACTATACCACCTAAAGCATTTGGTAGATGACTGCGCATTTGTGCAACAAAGTGCCAACCAGTTTGCTGAGTACCAATAGGACGTTCATTGTGATACTGAAGTGATCTACCAGTTTGATCTGATTTCCAATACAATGGTCTTGTTCGTACTGATCCTTCCCATTGCATTGAACCAACATCCAATGTCATATCAAATGCTGTACCTTCAAAATGACTACGCATAAACCACATGGTATCGTTTAATGAAATTTTTCTTTTTGGATAAACATAAAGTGGCATACGATGTGTTAAATTTTTGCCACTAACATAATCCAAATATTTGTTTTCAAACGTGCCATCATCGTCTACGACTTGACGAAACATATTCCATACACGAATTTCAGCCAATCTTGCACCAGTGAAGCCAACAGGATCATACGTATCAGAAAATGAAAAGGAATCATCCGTCCCATTGTATAAACCTCTTTTACGGGCAAATTCAACAACATCGGAAGAATATCGAACAGTTGTAGGATCATTATGATTAAATGTGCGAATTCTTGCTTGGTTTGCATGGCCTGATACTGATCCATCGGGTAATTTATGTGCTACCCATACAGAACCTTTCTCAGTAGAACCTTTTCCAATGATTTCCATAATCCAAACTTCATTTGGATCACCAATACTAAAGGACTCACCATCAGACGACCATCCGTAAGTTTGCATCAAATGATCAAGTACTGTAATTGCTTCGCTAGCATTTTTTGCACGTTGCAAAGTTGTCCATATATGTGATCCATAATCCATAACAGCTTCCTTTTGTTTACCAGTATCAACGCCACCAAAAGTTGTTTCGGCTATTGTTAATTGGAATTCATTGGTATTACCAACAACTTTGTAAGTATGAGATGCTTCTGGAATTGTACCAAGGTAAGTTCCTGTATCCCAATCATATATTTCCTTAACGGAACCTTCTTTGTGGTCAGCAGAAGGGTAAAAACCCAATGTGCCATACCTATGAATAAGTTCGGATGCAGAGAGCACAAAGAAGAAGAAAAAAGTAAGTCTTCATTTTTAATAATAATAAAAATAGAAAAAGATAATGAATCATTTAATCTTACATTGCCCCTGAATCTGCGGCATAACTAATTAAGGTGCCTTCCCTGCTTGCACCAGGAGTGATCAAATAGTTTGTGCATCCATACGTCTGTGTTACTAAGAGTGAAAAAACGAAAAGAAACATATTTGTGTACATATTTCTAATTCGAGTAAAGTTGCCAAAAACTTTTGGATATTTCAGGGATATTTGATCATTTTTAATATCACAATATATAGACTGAGCTAAAAAGGCCTGAACTAATAAAAGCTGAACTACTGTATGCAAAAATTCTTTTTTTTATCCAATACATTTTCAAGTCTATTTTTACTATTTAAAAAAATGGATCACTTTTGGATCACTTTTGCGATTTTCAAAGGATTTTCAAGTCTATTTATCCTATTTTGGTTGATCATAGGCTTCCTAGACTCACAGTACTCTTACTGTGCTTTGCTCTCCTGTGCTTACTTTGTAA
>JACKZZ010013539.1_pt1 | contig 16072 bp, 20 predicted proteins | sample 8027871 | NCBI WGS metagenome assembly JACKZZ01 (sample SAMN15724774, study PRJNA655200) | protist metagenome | isolation source: fluorescence activated cell sorting (FACS) single amplified genomes of... | place: USA: West Boothbay Harbor, Gulf of Maine | collected 2000-07-19
ATGGTGTTACATTTGCAAACTGAGGGTTTACAGGCTTAACCGTGTAGTAGGTTTTACCTTGATACTCTCTACCAATGTATTCGTAAGTAGCCTCTTGACCTACTACAAACTTTGTTTGATGCTCGGACTTGGAATTGTACTTCCCATTGTCTCCGTTCTCAAATGTTACATAGAACCCGTATAGAGTTCCGTACTGCCCTTCGTAGGGCTGACCTGCGGACTTGATGTCCTTAACGACTGATGCTTTAGTCATATCTATTTAATTTAGTTAATAGTTCAAAGTTAATAAAAATGTTAATCTCGTGCAAATGCATCTCTTAGTCTAACTTCAACTTCACAATAATTCTTTTCAACCGTAGAGTCAAAAACGATAGTGAGCTTGTTATAATGTTTAGGAGAGTCATCAGCAATCCATTCGTTAGCAACGAGAGTATCAGCAACGAATTTTGAAACAAGTACATTGTTGTCCACATCGGTACGAGCATTGTACCTAATAAAGATAGACATACCCTTTGCAATATGGTGGTCGTAACGAGCCAATTCTTTTTCAATGATTTTCTTATACTCATCTTTCTTCTTTTTTCTAAATGTCCAATGCTTACCTGCGTATAGCGTATTAAGACTTACTGTCTTCGGTAGAGTCAAGTGTAGACTCAGCTCTTTCAATATCATAACCTATGTATTCAAGTTCCTTTTCTATGTGGTCTATGGCTTTGAGCAAATCATTAACCATAGGATTGTTAGGTTTCTTACCTGCTCTAAGTAGGTAGGCGATAGCCACACCAATGTTATACGAATCTCTTGCAAAGTCCATACACACATCAAAGGCTTCAATGCCTTTATACTTTCCGTGATAGTAAGGAGGTGTCAATTTCTTGTTGGTGGTACTTGGCGAGTCTTGACTCACTTCTTGCTCCCCAGACCTTTCGGTCATCGTAGAATCCAAAGTGTAGGTAAAAGTGGTCTTGCTTGGTAATTTCGTTAATTTCATATGTTTCTGGATACTCGGATACACTATATCTCGGTTTGTGTTTCATTAAGGGCTTTCTTGTAAGCGTTAAACATTGCTAAGACACTATCAGCATCTATCTCCCTACGAGAGAAGTCTCTAATGATGAAGTTCTTTAAATGATTGAGTTCTTTCTCAAGAGCTTCAACTCTTGCTTCACACAAGTCTAAGTATTGGTCTTTAAATGATGACATAGGATTAATTGTTATTGGATTCGTAAGTACGCACTATGGTTTCTAATGCTTTTGGTTTAAGGTTGTCGCATAACCACTCTATAAGTTCTTGAGGGTTTTCTGCTGATGTTGATAACCATTGAGCATACCACTCAAATATCTCCTGTAGTTGTTCTGGTGTTTTATCCACTTTGTAAATGTTTTGATTTGATACGAATGTACACAAAATTATTTACATACAACAAAGAGATAAAAAAAAAGAGGCGAGTGCCTCTATATATAATATATCTATATCTATTTATATATCTATATATTATAATAGACCTATAGGTCTATATCTATATATTATATAACTACTATATCTAATATCTCTATATATATAATATATATAAATAAAAAAAGAAAGGTGGGTTACCCCACCAACTTAAAACACTTTCTTTTATTAACCACTTGTGAACACAAGCAGTCTTAAGAGCATAGGCTATTTAGAATGATTCTAAACTACTTAACCTTACCTCTCTTATCTAAAGAGCGTACTGCAAAGTAACCTCCTACAACCGTTACACTTAACATATTCCATAGTTGTATCCAAGCAGGGTCTACTTCTACCCAACCAAGACCATCAAAGAAGGTCATAATAACCAGAAAGGCTACCACTACAATTAGGGTTAATGGTCGTACATTTTTAGAGAGCCAACTATCACTCCCCATATCAGCTTTCCACCTTGAACTTATCTCGGCTTCAATAGAGGCTCTTACAGCCTCTTTCTCTTCGGGAGTGGATACATACCTATCCACAACATTAGAAACGGCTTCTATCGTGTCCTGTGCGCCTTTTCCGAGCAGTTTTGTTATTAGTCGGGTCATTACAATCTTTTTTACAAGTACATTCCTTTGGTTCAATACTGCACCACTTAACTACCACAGGCTTCGCAGTCTTCAGGGTTGTCAATGTTGCAAGTAGGTTGGTCGGTGTTTGTAAGGTCTTGGATAAAGCTATCTAAGCTATCGTTGTCGTGGGTGATGTTCATTTAGTTTTCTTTATTCATTAGATACCATCTCTGAGCAGTATATCCGATTGAGGCAATTAACAAAACAATCTTTAAGGTCGCTTCTAAATTACTGAACGATATCGCCATCGTAGAGACATTCATCAAATATACTTTTAAATCTGTAGTATTCATCTTACTTACAATTATAATTCCGTTTGAACATCAAATGATGGACAAGCCTTACTGCTAAATTCATTGTGACCGTGAATAGTGATACCCTCGTAAGTATCCGTAAGAGATAGTAAGAGCTTTTGCATAGCTATCTTTTGTGCAGCAGTTCGGGTGTCTTTAGGCTTCATATCCTTATCAACACCTCCCACATAACAAACACCAATACTATTAGCGTTATACCCCTTGCAATGCGCTCCTGCTCTCTCTACAGGTCTACCCTCTTGGATAGTACCGTTCATCAAAATCACATAATGATAACCTATATCACTCCACCCTCGTTTGATATGCCATTGGCGTATAGTATCTAAGGATATGTCTCTACCTTCTGGAGTTGCAGAGCAATGAATTATAACCTTGTTGATGTGTCTCATTTATGCTATTCATTAAGATACTATCTCAATGTTGCCATTGCCATAAACTTCTTCTAACGCTTCTTTAACCGCATCAATAAATAGGTATTCAGCAGTCTTATTTTTGTAATTATCTACTGATAATTCCAAACTGCTAAAGACTGGGTTAAAGTCAGCTACTCCGCTAACGGGTGAAAGCTCATTCGTATAAGCTTCTTCACTTGCATAAAGGAAGGTGGCTACTTGAGCAGGTATTACTCCCTCGCTCTCGCTTTTTACATCTGCATAACCTTCTGCAATAGTTACTACGCTACCGCTTGGAATTGTCAAACCGCTTGATAGGTTTACTGATGAGTTGATTTTTATATACATTTTCTATTGATTAAAATAAGTTATTCCAAGAGCTACCATCGTAGCATTGCAACTTGTTTGTAGTTGTGTCGTAAATAACAAGACCAGCAGTTGGTTCTATTGCTTCCACTTGCGTTGTGGTCATTCTTGGTGGTAAAAATCCTTTTGTTGTAGAGTCTACTTGCAGTTGTGCCGAATCTTCGGGGTTAAAAGAATTTTGACTAACACTTGCCGCAATTAATACCCCAGTTGATTGGATACCCGTTGCACCTGATGCCGTTGATTTTGTGCTACCATTTAAAAAAATGGCCGATGAATAGCCACCGCCATAAAGTGATAATTCAGTTCCAGTGTCGTTTGCTACAAGGCTTCCCCAACCTAAATCTACATATCTTGAACTTACGCTATTGTGATGCACTCTAAGATTTTCCCTTGCGTTGACTATTTTGTTATCAGTTACAAATAACATATCTGTCCCTGCGCTATTTTGAACTAATAAAGAGGTGGTAGCACTTGTAGAACCTTCCCCTTTTATATGCACTCTTGCCGTTGGTGTCGTTTCCCCTACGGCTAACCGCTTATTCGTATTGTCCCAATTAAATAAAGAGTCAGCACCAAAAGAACCCGAATCATTAAATTGGATTTGTGTATTACTTCCTCCTGCCGATGCAGATATACTAATATCTCCACTACCCAAAAGCGAGGTGCTATTTATGGTCTTTATATTTGTGCCACTTATTAAAGTCTCTTGTACTGCTACATCACCACTACCCAACAAAGATGCTGAGTTTATAGTTTTTATGTTTGTACCACTAACTAAAGTAGCTTGTTTGCTATTTATCTCAGTCTCTACATTCGTGATACTACCAATACCTACGGCAGAGGTTGATAGCTTTAAAGGACTATCATTTCCTTCACCATCCGATATAGTTTTTAAAGATGCAGATAAGGCACTATTGTCCCCTACTTTTATTAGTGCATCAAATGTAGTTGCAGGAGTTAATCCGCTTAGTGATGTTCCCATTTTAATTCCAAGTTTGTGTTATTGCTTCCCAAGTTGGAGAAGTTATTATTTGCCATTGAGTAGTGCTAAAATCTATATCAGGTAGTGGTTCGGTAAAGTAAACACTACCAACACCTTGCGCTCTTACTGAGCCATCACAGCACTTTATAGAGTAGGTTGAGGTTTCCCAACATAAACAACCTCTTCTACCGCCTTTAGGAGAGGTGCGTGAGGGTATGTAGTTCTTGTCGTACATTTTTATGAAACTAAATCTTCATATACAGAACCCCAACCGATAGTATTATCAGTAACTCCGTTTCCCCAATATGTAGAACTATATATGCTTCCGTAGTTCATTGCTTTCTATTTTTTTTACAAGCCTCTTGAGCTTCTTTAAGTTAACCTCTTTGACTTTGTAGCGTTTCTTAGAGTTGCCATCCATTGAAGACTGCATCTTTGTCTGGGTGTACATCATCGTTATTATTCGTGTTATATTCAGGATAAGTAGAATTGTTGAAAGCCATAAAGTCAATAAACCTACGAGTATAGTGTTCTGCAATGTCTCTATGCTTGTTGGTTAAGAAGTCTACTTCGTTCTTCTCCATTGCTATGCTATTCTCAGCAGTATGCTTATACGCACCACCGTTACCTATCGTGTAGGCAGCGTGAGGTAAATACTCAACCATAGCCCAATGTATTAACATCGGTTGTACATAGTCATCCAACAAAGTAGCATAAGCAGTAGGTACACTACCTGCTATAATATCAGTACGCAACTTATCGTACAACTTAGTGCCTAAATAGTTTTGTATGTGTATCTCTTGAGCAATCTCAATGAATTGTAGGAACTTGTCGCTATCTACATTACCAGAGAGTACGCTATTGCGTACAATGTCATCTCTCTTTATAAATAATACTTTTGCCATTATCCTTTGTAATTAGGGTGATGCCCTTGTCTTGGCATATCTATTGGTGCTACTGCAACCTCTTTAGGGTTTTTAGGTAACTTAAATCCTTCTCTTACCGCTTGGTTAACATTAACATATCTCGTACCTCGTAGTGCATCGCCACCATAAGGTTCTCCGTTCTTCTTCAACTTCTTCTTGTAGATTCTACGCTCAAATCTATGGTAGCAGTTTACACCGCCTTTGTACTTAAAGATTGAGTAGTTTCTACCCTTGTGTCCAAAGCTCTTATTTACACCTCTTGCACTCATCATACCAATGTCCTCTTTGCGGTACAATTTTCCTTGAGATAGCATAGTCTTACAGAAAATACGAGAACTGCCTTTAGCAGTCTTCTTAGTACCCTTCACATACTTGTATCTCACCTTATAGATGTCTCCATCTTGAGTGCTATCTTGTTTTGCTGATAATTCAGTAAGTCCGTTGAGGTAGTTCTCTACATCAAAGTCTTCGGGTTCATCATCACCTACAATTTCTGCATCAACGAGTTCGTAGCCTTCTGGCTCTTCCTCACCCAAGTCAGCCAATGCATCTAACATCTCGTGGGCTAACTTGTCATCAAGAAAAGGGCGAGAGTCCTCGCTTAGTTGTTCTTGTATCTCTATAGTATCCTCAACCTTGCTAAGTTCTTCTCTTTGCTCCTCAGTAATATCTGCTTGGAGTTCTAAAGGTTGTAATGTCTTGAAGAATAGGTTAAGGCTTATTTGATTGTAAGCAAGGATATCATCTATAGCATCCAAAATCATCTCTTGGAAAGGTCGTATAACCGTGTTGTGAAAGAGTAGACTTGCAGTCTTCAACTCATCAGCATTGTTACCTAAACCACTTTGGTCTTTAATACCCATAAGCATAGGTGAAGTAACCCTATGGGCTACCATCAACTTACGCATACTCTCATCTGCTAAGAATTGGTATTGCTCACTCGCATCCGATAGTTGTACAGGCTCAATACTTGCAGCCATCTCCTTATTATCGTTAAACGCAAGGATAAACTTACCACTATTAGAAGTACCGCTAAACTTTTGGATGATTCTACGCTCTATAAGTTCTCTCTCCTCCTCAGTAGGTACACCATTATTGAAATTAATCAACATAGAAGGGCTTAGACCGTTCTTAATGTTGTTGATGTGGTAGTTTGCTACCTCCTCTTCTAACTCAGCATAAGGGATACCCCCTTGATAGTCTACAGGAGAATAGTAATAGAACCCAGAACGATAAGGCTTGATACAATAGATTTCTAAAGCATCTCCCTTCTCTCCGTGACCAAAGGCAGGTATTCTTGTTGGCTCATACCCTCTCTTACGAATCTTTGTCCAATCTTTAGAGTAGTAGTACCCACATACCTCACCATCTTCATTCATCTTCTCAAAGCGTAGTGTCTCTATAGGCATATGTGCTACCTGTACAATCTTACTCTTATCCTTATTGTAAATGATTTGGAACGCTGCTTGACCTAATGCTTTTAAGTCAAAGGTTACCTTACGCAAACAAGAACGCTTGAATAGGCTCATCATTTGAGCATACGCCTCTGGCTTACGAGAGGCATCAGTCGCAGATAATCCCTTGCCGTACATAAGCTCGGTCATACCATTGATGATAGCATTGTTTGTCGCACTACCATTGTACCTATCAATAAGGTATTGGAAGTAGTTGTTGTCTTCGCCATACGCTACCCACTCCTTACGATTGTCTTCAACTACCGCAGGGGTTGTATGTGAGGCGAGGTTAACGATTCGTATATTACTCATCGGTAAATGTATTGATTATCATTATCAGTATCCTCATAGTAAGAGAACTCACCTGTGTTGACACTAAACTTCTCTAATTCAGTTGCATTAGTACAGAACATCTTTCCCTTGTATACTTCTTCTTGTGGGTCACCTTCAATTAAAACAACAAAAGAATAGTATCTATTTAAGGTGAATGAAAATTCAAAAGGTATAGTAACATAATTACCTGTGATAGACTGCTCTATAGATGAAGTGTCCGATTCAGTATTAGTCTCCTCATCTGTAATACGCAATATATATTCACTACCCGAAGATAGAGTATTGCGTGGCGCAATATATATTGTTTGTGATAAACTCTTAGTGTTTACTATATGCATAATAGGTTAACCACTAATAGAGGTAAGTGTTATGAAAAAGAAAAGGGTAACCCCGAAGAGCTACCCTATCCCAAAACCAAAACACCTATGTCGTAGGTCTTACAAAGATACTACTTTATTATCAAGTAGTACCATCATCTATAGTAATTCCACCTGTCAGTCCTGCCATTTCCGAGAATGGGAAACCATCTTCCGTTGAGTCAGCATTAACAGTTATAAAGTTAGCAGGTTGTCTTTCTTCCGCATTTATGTTTAGAGTGTATCCACTCATATCACCCATCGCAGCACCCGATGAAACTGCACCACCAGATACGCTAATTCCATTCTCACGACCTACCAAGTACACATTATTATTGTAGTCTTCTACAAAACAATGAGGTCTTCCGTACATCAATAATTTGAGTTCGTGGTTATCCTCTTTGCTTAATCTTGGTAGACTAAGTGTTAACGCTTGGTCAAAAAATACACCACCTGTATCACGAGATGCGTTTATTGTTTGTTCCAAACTTGAATTTCCTTTTAATGAGTATTTAAATGCAGTCAAGCTATTTGTTGAATCACCTGTCATATCGGTAATCTCATCAATTGATGATAAGGTTACAGAACCTAATTTACCGTACTCTACAAAGTATACATTTCTCAGCCCACCTACCGATTCTCTACAAGGTAAAGCACGACCATTTGTTAAATTACAAGCCATATTATTTTTTTATTAAAAAAGGGCAGACAAGCATCAGCCTACCTGCCCTAATTATTAACTAAACTAAACTACCTATTAAGTGTAGTAAACGATGTCTGCACCGATACCGATTTGAACACCTGCCGTAAAGCGCATTACAACACGAACATTTTGAGAACCATCAAGGTCAGCCATATCAATTAGCTTCACCTCGTTGTGGTCGCTCAATAAACCTGTACCGAAGAACAAGTTAGACTTCTGTGCAGCTACCATATCGTTGTCTGGCATACCAGAACAAACAAATAACTTCACACCATCAAATGCTAAGTCACCACCATTGTACCAAGTAGTACCTGCGTTGTTTACACCATTAGCACCTAAACCTGATGCACCAAATCCACCTAAAGCACGAACATAAGCACGAGCGATAGACTGAGATACATAGATGTACAAGTCCTCTTTTCCGTAAACTGAAGTAGGGATAGCATCAACTACTTTACCCAACTCATCAATTACATTAGCAGCAGTTACCGTAGTACCTACTACATCAATAACATCACCATCAGCAGCCAATAGAGCAGTAAAGCCATCAAACTCACCTGCGGTAGCCGTAGCACCTTGCCAAATGTTTTCTTCAGTCTTTTGTGCTACTTTAGCAGCGATGTGACCGATTAAGAAATCAGCAAATGATGGAGGAAGGCTATCGTAAGCCGAGTATCCCATTTGTACTGCTTCCCAATCGCTATGGAAATCTTTTTTACAAAGCTCTAAGTTTACTTGGAACTCTTCTGGAGTTAAAACCTTTTCTGCAAGTGTAACTGTGCTTTGGTCAGCGAAGTCACAAGCAGCGTCTTTTACCAATGCGTTAGTAGAAAGAGTTTTCATTACTTCTTTATACTTGACATTTGGCTTAACGGTGATACCACCACCTTCAATGGTATCAGCACTCAATAATGCAGCGGAGATGTACTTCCCTGCGAACTCACCTGCGTAAGTTGTAGTAATTGATGTTGCCATTTTCTATTTATTTTTAAAGTTGATTATTCTAAATCTTATAAGGTTAACTAACTAATGTTGTAGGTGTTAGTTTTTTACAAAAAAAAAGGAGAGCAATGCCCTCCCCTTATAGTATTGTAGTGGTTGATTATAATACTTTAATTACTCTCTCAACATCATTCAAGCGTTGTTTTGCTTGGTTAGCGTTATCTTCCATATTCTCGTAAGCCTTGAGCATCTCTTTGATACCTTTAATAGACATTGGGTCAATGCCAAGTTCACGAGCTTGTTGTCCTACCTTTTCAGAAATTCTTGTTACATCTCTTTCAACTTCATCGTAGAACTCAAGGTATTCGTTCATTTCTCTATAAGACTCTTCCAAGTCTCTACCTAAAGTAACCGTCTTTTGCCATTGCTTATAGAACTCACTATATACATTAGCAAAACGATTGTCTAATTGTACAGTAGTATCGCTAATGCGTTGAACATCATCAATAAGACTCAACTCAAGCTTAACCTCTTCGGATAGTTCAGTAGATTCTTGAGGAGTTTCTACTTCCTGTGCTTTTGCAGAAAGCTCTGCCCATATCTTTTCTACTTGCTTCATTTATCCTAACTTGTCAAAGATTCTACTTAGTGTGTCCTTTCTCGCTCCTTTACCAAACTTGTGCATCTCAGCAGTCTTAGTCTCTGGGTTGTGCTTGATAGGCTTCGCAGCAGGTTCATCAGTAGACATCTCTACTTGCTCTTCAACTACCTCTTCGCTCATCTCCTCTTCTTTAGGTGACATCATAGACTTGATTTCATCAATCATACCTTTGAGTTCATCCATAGCAGCAGTAAGTTCTTCCTTAGTAGCGTAAGCCATCTCTTCTTCTTTCTCTTCTTCTGCTTGTTCTACCTCTTCTTCTTGAGCAGGTTCTTGAGCAGGTGCTTCTTCTGGTGCTTCTTCTTCTTTAGCATCACGCATTTCAGCGATAACACCTTCTTCAGCTACTACGAGGATACGACCATCTTCCATCTCGTACTCACCGATAGGTAGAGCGATACGCTCATCTTCAGTTACGATGAATACCTCTTGGTTAGGCTCAAATGCTTCGGCTTCTATTACCGTGCCGTTCTCTAACTTCATAGACTCCAACTTCACCTCATCTTGTAGGTTAAGCAGTTCCATAATCTTGCTTAATGTTTCTTGTGATTTCATATCTTGATTAAATTTCTTTTGCTGCAGTAGCAATTTTAGTAGCAGCTTTACCCCATTCTTTAGCTAATGATTCAGCTACCTCCGCCATAGACCTATACGCAGAAGGTATTTCCATACCAAGTTCTTTAGCAGATTGTTCAATTTTTTCAAATTGACCCTTAATTGTTCCTAAACTTGTCGCAACTGCCGCTAAATTATTTGCTTCCTTTTGGACTACATTTTTAATTTTAGGAGCGTTTGCTGCAATTTTCTTGTATTTAGCGTTCAAATCATCAAGAGCAGACAACTCAATTTTGTGTTCCTCTAACTCCACCTTCTGTGTAGAGAGCTTTGCGAATACCGCCTTTTCAGTTTTGCTTTGTTTCATTGTAGCTTGTTTATTATTCAATTCCACCGATAGCATCACTCGCTTTACGAGTAACTTGTCCAAGTTGTCCCGCAACACTACGGTTTGCACTTGCCTCATAATCTGCGGATTTAAGGTCACTTGGTATATCCATACCTAATTCGTTAATCTTCTTTACAAGTTCCTTAGCATTATTTTCCACAACATTAGCTCTCTTCTCTAAAGCAAATGCTTTGTCAGCAATAGAATCTAACTCACCTAAATATCTACGAGCAGAACGAGACAATTCAGCGTACTCTTGAGAAAGTTTTTCTGATTGCTTTTTAAGGTCTGCAATAGCGTTTAACTCAACCTTCTGTGTAGTATTCTCTTCGGCTAATTTAGCCATTACCTTATTTAGCGATATTCTTTTCATATCAAGTTAACTATTAGTGTTTGTTATTGTTAGATTTTATCAAGAGACTTCAACTTACTCTCTGCCCATCTCTTAGCACTCTTACCTCCCCAAAGCAAATAACTAATGTATCCACAAGAGGTAGTATCCCCCTCATCGTAATACTCCTCTGCTCTACTCAGGTAACTATACATCCTCTTTATAGTCTCTACACTTATGGCTTCGCCCTTCGCTAATTGTTGCGCTCTAACCTTACCAACCTGTGTAGCACACTTATTGTTGACCTTCTTATTCAACTCTATACCCCTCTTAGCATTGTTGCGTACTGAAGTGGGGTAATCCTTGTAAGTCTCAAGTTCAGTACGCTTACCCTTTTTTGTTCTCAAGTCTTTCTTGATGATAGCCTTGATAGCATTTAACTGCTCCTCTGCTTTCTCCTCCTCTGGAGATTGCTTACTTGCCTCTACCTTGTCTACAAAGTATCCCTCAATGCTAAAGCCTTTGACCTTGCCCTCCTTGACATAGTCATTCCATACCTCATCATTATGAACCTTCATACTAACCATCCAAGTGCCTACAGGTAAATTCATACCATATAGCTTACTCTTGTCTTGCTCACCTTCTATTATCCAACTCTCTACAACACTAAGTCCTGTAATGTCTATTTGGTGTTCTAAGGTAGCTTTATTCTGGTTACCATTGATGAAGAACAACTCACTTGCCTTTCTTACCGTGTCTTGTGAGAAGTAGATGTAATACTCATCATCACCACTCCTACGATAGATAGGTTTGTTAGGTACAAGTGCTGCTCCCAAGAGCAAACGCTTGTCTTCATCCATTGTCTTTAGTTCTACTCGCTCTTGCTCTTTAAGTGCAACGAAGTCCTCTTCTATTGCAGGAGCTTCTACGATGCTGATTGCTTGGATACCTGCTTGTAGGCTTTCTTCATCCAATAATAGTTCTACTATTCGCATTGTTAAAAGGTTGATTGCTTAATTCTATTTCTATCTAATTCTTGTTGTGAGGTAACATCGCTACCTACTACATATGCTTTTACAGGATTCTGTTGTAGTGATTGTAGTATTGCATTAGTGCCTGTACTACCTACTACATTAAACTGAGGAGGCATACTACCTCCACCACCTCCACCATCTGGTATGTCATCATCTAAAGTGCCTCCGCCTGTAAATTGTTGTCTTGCAATGGTGGCTATCTGTGCTGCACCTGTGGCTGCTACAAGAGCAGCATTACCAAATCTCAAGGACTGCGTAGGTGTAGGGTCAGTAGTCTCAGCTAATGCTTTAGAAATACCTTGTGCCGTGCTTATAACTGCGTTGGCTATCCCTGCAACCTTGTTAATCATAAAGGCTCTCTTTTGTGCCTTCTCATTCTCACCTGTAAAGGCTTGTACAAGACCATTGATAGCACCTATGGCATCCATAGACATCTGCACCTTTGCATCTTGTACATCTCTCTCAAACTGCTTACGCTTACGAGCTTCTTCTGCCTCTTGAGCAGTACGCTCTGCATTGAGTATGTTTATCTCATTAGTAGCTTCTCTAAATTCATTAGAATCTGCTTTATATAGCTTCTGTTGGTCTTTTAGTTGTCTTAGTCTCTTCTCATATATAGACTCACTAAGAGACTCCTCAAAAGCTAACTTAGCTTCTGCATTTGTTTGAGCATCTATAAATGCTTGACCTTCTATCTCGTAAACCTCTAACTGATTCTCCTTGCGAGAAGTCTCAATATCTAACAACTCTCGTTGTAAAGACATCTCATTCATCAACTGCTCACTTCTAAACCCTGCTACTTGTGCTTGAACCGCTGCAAGTTCATTAGTGGCTTCTATTTGTGCTTTCTGGAACTCTACATTGTCCTCTGCTAACGCAAGGTCTTGGTTTGCTTTAGCTAATCGTATCTCAGCAAGTTTAAGCATCTCTGCTTCTTGTTGCTCTAATACTTTTGCTAAATCCTCATTTGCCTTGATACGCTCATCCATACCCAAGCGTTCATCATCTCGTACTTGTCTAAGTTTCTCCGCTTGTAGGTCGTACTTCTCAATAAGACCTTGAGACAAGGAATCTGCTAACTCAGCCGATTTATTGAGTTCAGTCATTGCAACTGCTGCCTTGACCGTTTTCGTAGTGTAGTCAACAACGGCAGTAGTTATCTTCTTAGTAGTGGCTACTGCCTTATCAAAAGCTCCATCAACACCTGTAATCACATCTAAAGATTCCTTACCTGCTAACTTGACATCTTCTAACGCTCCTGCAAAGTCACCACTAAACACCTTCTTAACTGCACTCGCTAAGAACCCTAATGTGTCAAGATATGACTCAAATCTTTCTTGTATGTTTTTCTTAAATGCATCAGCAAAATCTTTTAAGGCTTGTTTAGGGTCTTCAAAGATTGCCTTGAAATAATTTACAATAGAACTACCCCCACTACCTGTAATCCACTTAGAGAAATCACTAAACGCTATTTGCAAAGAATTAAAAGCAGTATTGAAGAAGTCTACTACCTGTTGATTATTGTCAAACAATTCTTTAAGGATATTTAAAGCCTCAATCACAAGACCGATACCTGCGGCTTTCATAGCCATCCCTAAGCCCTTAAAGCCTGTAGATAATGCCTTGACACCTTTCTTAGATTCTTGCGCACTCTTACCGATATCTTCAGCACTATCAGCAATATCATTAACTGCTTCAGCAGTCTTGTCTGCTTGTTTTTGAGAGGCTTTTAACGCATCAATAAGTTCATCTAACTTTCTCTCAAGACCAGAAAGGTCTGCACCTATTACTATGTTCTTCTCTATCGCCATTTGCCTAATGCTTCTTTAAAAGTACGAGGGTATTGATACTTGCCTTTGGCAGTCCTAATATCCTCATCTCTTTCGTTAGTCTCCTTGAGAGCCTTAATAAGATAACCTAATTGACTATACATCGTTGAGTAGTTCCATTTGTGCCTCACCTGTAGTTAGGTTCAACTTTAATTGATTGATAATGTAGTTTCTTTCGCCTATGGTCAACTTATCATTAACCTTCAAAGCCAACATTATACCCAAAGGTAACTGAGCCTTGTACATAAATACCCTTCTTTGAGTATCGTACAAATCAGTAATGTAATCCTTCCAATAGGTGTTATATAATCCTTGACTAAAGCCTTGTAATAAGTAAGGGTCTACCTCAGTACCAAAGTTCAAGGTCTTGGTAACATTCGCAGCAGTAATAGCATTTACATTACTTGCAAACCAGAATGAACTCTTAGCGTTCTCACCATTACCCATATCAATATACCCATACCTCTCATCATCACTACTTACCGTTATAGTACCCGATGCATAGAAGATATAAGGATTACCAATGTAAGGCTCTAACTCTCTTGTAATGGTTTTGCCTACATTGATTTCACTTAGACCATTATCCAAGTCATCTAATCTTTCAAAGAGCATATTATCAAAGCCCACTTCAACATTAAACTCTTCGCCATCAAAGGTGAAGTCTGCTTGTAAATCACCATAGCCGATATCATTCTGTAGTCTATACTGCTCACCTAAGATTGCTTCTGTCTCGTTATACTTGTAACTGATTCTACGATAGAGTTGTGGTTTATTGATATTGACCTCTTCCGTATCCACATATTCTGTAATCTCTCTTGTAGTGCCTTCTGCATACCAATCATCTAAGGGTTCTATATCGTATTGTCCGTTTCCTGTGGGAACGATAACCAAGTTGAAAGCTCTAACAAGGCTACCTATAAAGTCACTAACCTTCTGCTCTGGCATTTGGTCGGATACTACTACATTAGCACTATATGTTTGAGTAGCAGATGTAGATGCCGTTGCGATGTCTACAGGAGTAGTTATAGGTACAATAACAAACGATGTAGTAACTGCCGTTAATTCTATTGTACTTGCATCCCAAGCAGAAATTGGTGAAAACTTAATTTGAAAGACATCACCATCATTTACAAAATTAGTAGTGAATCTAATTGTGTCACTCCCACTTTTCTCTGTTTTATTAACTAATTGGTCATTTACATATAGAGAAATAGCATAATCATCTGTTGATGTTACTGCTACTTCTATATAATCCATATTAACCATACTTGATTGATTGAATGTAAACTTATCTGTAGTAGTGTTAAAACCAGAACCTGTAGCACTTGTAAAATCAATTACCTCATTTGTACTACCATTAGGTTGGTCTTTGAACATATACCCTGCTCTCCTATGACACCACATAAACAACTTGCCAAAGTCAGCACTATCAAAGAAGTCACTATTGAAAGTAACACTATACTTACTCTCTATAGCATCCAATATCTTCTGCAACTTTATAGCAGGTTTCAAATCATAGTAGAACACACCGTGTTCTGGGTGACCATTATGATACCATATGTTGTTAGCACCACTATCACTACTCGTACTATCGTATATCCAATTTGCTACAGGAGATATAAGAGGGTAGATAATAGAATTGCTCGTACCACTCACATACCCATCTAACCCTGCCTCTATATTGGTATCGTTATAGGTATGGTCATACGCACTCAAATCAAGGTCTGTAAGATTGTCCTCTCCGAACTTATCCTTGAGAGATGTAACATTGCTAAAGAACCCTACACTATACGCATAAGGTTGCCCTTGCTTTACTTGTACGCTCTCTAACTCTAATACCCCTGCTCTAAATAGATTGTGGTTAACCTCTATGAAAGCATCTACCCTTACACTCGCATTAAAGCTACCAGAGATATCTACATTGTAGTAATGCTTAAATATCTTGTTGTTTTGTACTGATGCAGGAATAGTAAAACTTTGAGTGAAGTCACCAAAGACCTTAGAGATATCCTTAATGTTTTGTACACTTAGGTTTATCTCTATGTTCTCATTTTGGAATAGGTCAGCTCTTTGACCATCAATGTAGAGTTCTACTTTATACATATCTTGTATCGTATGCTTCTTCTACTTCTATTGTGTAGTTAATCGTTCTATCGTTTATAGACTTCTGCAAGGTGACTGAATTGGTCACTACATTTACAGGTAACCCATTGAGCAATATCTTCTCACTCATCATAAGGTCTTTGATAGCCTCTCTATAGTCTTCAGTTACCCACCCTGTGTTAAGTGTTGTAGTCACCTTACCATTGGTGTTGAACTGCTGATAGATATTATCTGTAGTGTCGTAGGTAAACCCACTTGATGATGATGTGCCTATAGACTTTCTAAAGCGTTCCGAAGTGACACTAAAGTTATCTTGACTTGCTTTGT
>JACKZZ010014990.1_pt1 | contig 16068 bp, 10 predicted proteins | sample 8027871 | NCBI WGS metagenome assembly JACKZZ01 (sample SAMN15724774, study PRJNA655200) | protist metagenome | isolation source: fluorescence activated cell sorting (FACS) single amplified genomes of... | place: USA: West Boothbay Harbor, Gulf of Maine | collected 2000-07-19
TGTAATAAAATTACACCTTCATTCCAGTCTCCAAATGTATTCCCATAAATATTGTAAATATTTAACAATGTGAAAATACTTCCAATCACAATAACAAGTACACGACTTTTTACTTTCAATGCATCCATAAATACAAAACAATTGGTTAAGAGCATATACATAATTCCATTTATTGGTGAGAATGCATTGTTTGGTTGTCCAATATCAATGATGCAATTACAAAGAGTCGATACTACAATGACAATCACATTCGGTTCACATAACAACCGTTTCACCACCACAAATGAGATATTTTTATAAAAAAACATACCAAAAAATAATAATGTAATTATACCAAATACAACAGTAGCAACTTGTAACCAAACATTTGCATTGCCAGAAACAATATAACATACCAACGTAATCAAACTACATACTCCTGTCCCACGCTGTCCCCACTTCACACGCCATTCAAGCCATTCATCAATAGCACTGTCAATACCCAACAGTTTAATACTTTTACGTCTTCCATCTATACCAGATCCTTCCCCAGCAGAACCTACTGCCCAAGAGTTACGAGTACGACTTCGTTCCCTACTACGTTCACTTTCAACACCACTTCCAAGTTCAATACCTTGGACTTCCACAGTTGTTTCACTCATCCCTATCGTCAATAATACGTACGTGTGTTTGTATGTTCCCAGTGGGTCGCTAAAATCAGTATATATATTATATATTAACTCCAGGCGAACTACTTACTTTGTAATTGTACCAAGGGCAGCACACCGGTGGTATTCGTGAGCACCAAAAAAAAAAAAAATAATAATAACCCGGATAACAACAACTACTACTATATTCAATACAGTTTTCGTACTTGGATGATCTTAATAATATCTTTGTTCGTATGTTCAACTTTGGTGTAATGCTCGTATTTACCTTGTGAGTCATACACTAATGCTATATCCTCGCCTAGTTTATTTATTATTTATACGAATAGTCAATGCTTTGTTGTAGTGTTGTAGTAGTCCAGTGTCCAGTGCCTTAAATAAAAAAAACCTTAACCACTCACACATCCGTGAGCTATTATGAATATAATAATAATAATAATAATAAATAAAATAATAATAATTAATAATAATTAATAATATAACAAAACTCAAATCAAAATCAATAATAAATAGTGCAATAATAATAATAATAATAATTAATAGTGTGTGGTGTTGTTGTATGTAATAATAATATAATAATAATTTCAACAAAATACAACAAAACTCAAATCAAAATCAGTCTTATATTCCCTTTCCTCTGCAACATGTTAATACGACGGTTGTGACTATTTATTGAAGCATGAGAGGGTTTGAGCCACCATGACGTCCCGCGGCTCACCGGTCCACCAAACGATATTCAAAGAAGCACTGAATAAAAATGCATTAATTGTCTTAGGAAAAGGGTTAGGAACGAAGCAAGTGTTGGCATCGTTTATGAAATTATTTTGTAATAAAAAATCATTGGTATTTGTTTTGAGTTGTGATAAAATAGCGCCACAACTAATATATATGTTGCGAAAATTGAATGTACCAGACGAAGATTTGCCGCGGGTGCTATCAAATGTTACATTATCAAACGAACGAGCGAAATTGTATGCCGCTGGCGGTTGTTTTATACTGACTTCACGAGTATTAATTTTAGATTTATTGCAAAAAAGGGTTCAACCAAGTTGCATTTCTGGTTTTTTTATTTATGACGCACATAGAGTCACAGAATTATCAATCGAAGCATTTATTATTCGTTTATATCGCCGAGGAAACCAAGATGGATTTGTAAAGGGTTTCACTGAAAATGCACCCGCACTGTCACGTGGATTTGGTAGAACACAAAAAATATTACATTGTCTGTCGGTGGAAAAAATGTTTTTATGGCCACGTTTTCATAAAGATATGATTACCAGTTTTAAAGACAACCCACCAGAAGTTGTTGAGTTAGCACAGCCATTGACGGATTCAATGGAAAAAATACAAAGCGGGATAGTAAAAGTTATGCAAATGTGTTTGAGGCATTTGGGACGAATAGCAAAGATAGATGTTAGTGAATGCACAGTAGCAAAAGGTTTATTGCAAAGCTTCGATCATTTTTTAATGGAGCGTTTAAATCCACAATGGAGTTTAGTAGATTATAAATCAAAACAAATGATACAAGATTTGAAAATACTACGAAGACTATTGCTATGCTTAATTAATTACGACGCTGTTACTTTTCATAGAATGCTAGATGCTGTACGCCAAACTGCGTCACAAAAATTAGAAGAAGGCAGCGGCATTTATCGAAAAGAACCATCGCAATGGCTTATGACAGATGCTGCCGATGCCATTTTTAAATATGCAAAAATTCGTGTATTTAAAATTCGTAAAAAGAACAAATCAAAGAAAATAAAAAGTAAAAAGAGGAAACGGCAGAAAACGTTAACAGGCGATGTGATCATCGATGGGGAGGATAGAACGAGCGATGACGATGTCATACCGCGTGACATACGTGTTCCAACGTTAGAAGAAAACCCTAAATGGCAATTATTAAAAGAAGTGATTGATGAAGCAGTCACATTAACAAAACAAGTACATAATGAGAAATATCGCAATAGCAAAATAATTCCTAAGCAACCCACGCCTATATTTATTATCACAAACGATGACCGTGGTTGTCGCGAAGTCTTGAACTATTTGAAAAAAGGGGGGAAGCACTACATGAAACAAAAATACGATTTTTATATGAATGATAAAAGTAGTAACAGCAATAGCAGCAACAACTACAGTAACAATGTAACTAAAAACGATGGCAATAAAGCCGATGTAAATAAATTTGTTACCAGCATTATTGGTGCAAAAGAAATGCGTCGTAAAACAATCATAGAAAATGAAAAAAAGCAAGAACAACGGAAGCGCCAAAATACTACTAGCAAACAACCATCGCTAACATCGAATAGTGACAGTAACGACAACACTGCTATACAACACCAATTACAAGGTGATGAGAATAATATAAATGTAATTGATCTAATAAATGAAGAAGAAGCAGATGGTGAAGATGCCAGCGGCAATACTAATAATAGTTTACATGCTGATGATGGCCAAACATTATTTATGAAAAAGAAGAAGAGCCACCACATAAGCAAGAAATCAAACTTGAGTAGCAGCAGCAACAACCGTAATCGGTTTCGTTCTACACAACAATACCAAACAACACAAGAATGGTGGGAAGCCGAATGCCGTGTCAATGAAAGCATGAAAATTGAGGAGAAGACTGGAATTGGCATCGTAGAATTAGTGGAAAATCCAGTTATGGTAATACCAACATTCCAAGAATCGATTGATTTGATTACAGTGTTGGAAGAAACACAACCATCATACATTATTTTATACGACCCGACACCATATGCAATTCGAGCTATTGAAGTATATGCATGTAAATACCCTCAGTTAAGCGTTCGAGTTTACTTTTTGATATATGAAGGAAGCATTGAGGAGCAGCGGTATTTGGCTGCTATAAAGGAGGAAAAAGATGCATTCTTGAAATTAATTGATATAAAATCACACTCAGTTGTTCGTCAGGATTTGGAAACAAACAATAAATATAGCAATAGCAGTTATACCACGACAACCACCACTACCACAATGAATAGTAGAAATTCATTGGGTAACTTAGACTTTACCAGAAAAGGTGGTAATACTAGTAGCAGTAGCAATAATATGAAAAACAAAAACACAGGGCCTAGACCAAATCAAGTAATTTGTGATGTACGCGAATTTCGCAGCGCATTGCCATCCATGCTTGATTTACGAGGTTTAACCATTGTGCCAGTAACATTAAGTGTTGGCGATTATATTTTAACACCCGATTTAGTAGTTGAACGTAAAAGTTTGTCTGATTTATTTAGTTCATTTGCAAGTGGTCGACTAGTTACACAAGTTGAAAGTATGTCTCGTCATTTTCGTCTACCATCATTGTTAATTGAATTTAGCGAAGATCGTGATTTTCGTTTGATACCGAAAGGTTTGCCGTCTGACATACGGGTTTCACACATTATATCACGAATAGTATTGCTTACATTAAATTTTCCACGATTGCGAATAATGTGGATGCGTTCACCATATGCAACTGCTAAAATGTTTGAAATGCTGAAAGAAAAAGAAGATGAGCCAGATATACCCGGAATTTCATGTGCTGGGATAGAGACAGCCGATAATGGCGGCACAAACAGCAACGCTACGGGAGTCGATCAAAATGCACTTCTAACAAATAGTTCTGCCATGGCCAGTGCAACTAATTATGTGTTTAATATTGTTGACAATAAATTAACCCCGCAGGATATGATGCTACGGGTTCCAGGTGTAACAGCAACAAATATACATCCTATTATTAAAAAAGCACCGACGCTTTTAAGGCTCTCGTTATTATCAGAAATGGATTTAAAACCAATTGTCGGACAAGCAAATGCAAGATCAATTGTACAATTTTTTAATAGTGATGTTCTTATGTAAAATAAATGTTCATATAAAAGCTCGTATAATATCGTAAAAAAAAAAAAAATGTTTTACTCCTCTAAGCTTGTGTTATATGGTGTAGAGAGATATATCGTAATATCTCAAGATGCACGTCTGGAAAATGTTACACACTATAGCTTTTCAACATCACTGTTTGTTCGTTAAGCGGTTAAAGATATTTGTAAAAAGATGAAGTCAGCAAAAAACGCAAACATATCAGAGAACCACTCCTGCTAATAGTGTTAGGTGGAACAATGATACGAGCGTATTAAGAAAATTTTTGAATATAAGCTTTTACACAGGGAAGAAAGAAAGATTATTTTTTAACACCCGTTTTTATAAAAACAAATATTTTAAAATATTTTATACGAAGTAATATAAGATTTAAAAAAATACACACATGGTTTTATATATTTATAATTGTATTACACTAATATTTTAACGCTCTATTTAACGTATGTAAATATTAACTCCACTAACACCCCAAAATGCACCGCCAGCTGCATCGAATTTAGTTTTACCTAACAAAGTTGTACCAAATATTAAATCTAATGTATCTTCTGAATGTGGTATTGTAATATCAATTGGTACAGCAAAACGCCCTTCACCAGTTTTACCACCACATACACTCACTGCACTACTTACTTCCCTTGCATCATATGCATGTGTCCATGCATACTGCACGCTGGAACAGTTCATGTTTTTACTGAAACTACCGGTCATCATGTATGCGGTTTCACCTTCCCAATCATCGATGAAGTGGAAGTTTGCAGTAACACGCACTTCAGAGTGAGTTCTTAAATTTGTATACCTTTTACTAACTTGCCCTTTAGAAAACATTTCATATCCACCTAGCATACGGGTACCACCACACGGTGTAATACTAACAGCAAGGCAATCCGCGTCATTTTTATGTGTGCTTGATGCGCATGTTAACACACATTGCTCGCCCCAACCTTGTGCGCCGTCAGCGAAGTCTTCAGTGTGCACAAGTGCCCACTGCAATACATTTCCAACTGCCATATTATCAGCAGAGGATAAACCACCGGCTGCTAATACTTTGGTATGTGCAAACATCATATTATCTTGTACGGATAAATAAGGATGCTCTTCAGAACCGATAACAAAGGAACCATCTGGTTTCACACCCATAACTACTTTATTATCACCACTACGTAAAACTATTTCTGCTGGTTGATTTTGCGGACCAGCTATCTTTAAATTTTTCACTACCATTCCGTCACTAGGGACTTTAACTTGTGCATTTGTTGCGTATAAAAATACACACAACAATGCTGTTACAAATACAAGTTTCATGTTTTGATCTTACTGCTATTTAATTTGATGGCACCCAGCTAGCTGTTGCACGATATATGTATGTATGTATACGCTTTGAACGGAGTGTCGCGGTGTGTTATGCACTGGTACAGCAACGAACGTCAAAACACCCCTCCCTTTTTCTATCAACGAGAGTTTAGCACCTCGAAAAATAAATGTAGAGCATCTCTTCCAGGTGATACGACAATGCTAATTTGAGTCAACTTACCAATACGACTATAAATTAATACTATAACTATTTCCGATTAAATGGATATATATTTGTAGTGAATAATGTATGTATATAGTATAGGAAATAGGCTTCTGGGAGGAATTATTTATTTATACTAAACATCCACCGTTGTCCATAGCATTCATTTTACATTATAACAAAACACACTGATTCTGCTAGAGAATCAATTCATATTCTAACACGTACAAAGTGATACAAAGACAGATTTTTGTTGTCGTGACTTTTCCCGGAAATATCCCAAAGTTGATTGATGATTGTCGTCTATTGCAATGATACACCGTCAGTGAAGTCTGATTTACCTTTGCACACACTGTTCTATATATACTGGTATACAATGGTTCACTCGATCGCCTAGAATTTCATATATTAAAGTGAAATAGTATAACAATAGTGAATTTATTCCATTTCACTGCGGTTTTCGGATAAAAGCACTAACTCGACCGAAAATCAGATGTGCTACAATATTTATTATCGTTACTGCTATTCCTATGCTATTTGATAGAACACTGTGATACTACCTATTCCTATGCTATTCCTATGCTATTTGATAGAAGGCTGTGATACTACCACTCTTCCAGCTGCTATTCCTATGCTATTTGATAGAAGGCTGTGATACTACCATTCTTCCAGCTGCTATTCCTATGCTATTTGATAGAACATAGAACACTATGATACTACCATTCTTCCAGCTGCTATTCCTATGCTATTTGTAATATTAGGATAGGAGAGAAGTTAAGTACGAACAATTGTATTGTATAAAGGAATCTCCACCATTTAACACGGTAGACAATGCCATTAGTATTCCACATCCAATCGTTTATTACAATAATTCATTATTATTATTGAAATTTATTCTATTTATTTTAACAATAATAATAAATGAAAATAATAATAAAAAAATAATAAAATAAAAAAGAGCAATTATTTATTACGTATTATTATTATTATAGATAGTAGTATTATATTGTTTTCTGTTATATATTCATTCCCGAGAGCAATGTAAATACTGCATGGACGAACAATCGATTGTGGTGTACTACCCATTGAAGCTGCTCATATTTAACTGTTGTGTTATTTTTTTACGATACATAGTTAATTGTCATTGTATTTGGTAGCGCGACCCCGATTGTGATACAATCCCACGTATTTGACTTTACAAAAAAATATGTCGTTTATTAACATAATAACAAAGCAAATCATTTATAATGGAAAACATAAATTATTAAACAAACATCACCATCTTTCACTGAAATATGTTAAATCACATTCAAATAAGAAATGCGCATTGCCAATTTTTGGACATCTATTTAATCATAACCAGCAACAATCTATGAGATATATGTCAACTACTACTTTCGATGATGACGATAATAGCAATAATGTAGAGGGTGATGAAGAAAATAGTAGCACGGTTGACGCCGAAGAAGCAGGTGATGCCAATAATAATAATACTTACGACGAAACGACACCGGTAGATGATTTACTCCAAAAATGGGAGGATGCTCGCTCAGAGCAAGATTACGAAACTTCTGATGCTATACGTACATTTTTAAAAGATACACATGGTATACGCGCGGCTACTCACGAACAAGATAAAGAAAAACAGTTTGTAAATGAAAAAGTGCGACAATATGAAAGGGAACGTATTGAATATAATAAAAAGAAAAAATTAGGTATTGCAAGCTTTCGTGAGCGAGTAAACCAACAATTATCGGCACGTAAACAACGCTTGGATAATCAAAAGTCAAAGAAAAAAGAAAAGAAAAAGGTAGAATTGCCGTGGCAACAAGGGGACGTGCGAAAGCATGGTGGAAAAGCTAGGAGAACCACTATGCCAAATACGAAACACCGTACAAAAGCATTATCGATACAAAGCAAACGCCGTATTATAGTACAAGAGGAAGCATTGAATTGGATTACAAACGAGGATGATATTGACAAACCACGTGTCACTATCAATAGCACCAAACGAAGCAGTGTAAGGAGAGCATCAAAAATGTTTACACTTGGCGTTACAAACAGAACACCAAAAACGACGTTTTTCAATATAGCGAATGACTTTAAGTTAAATATGGAAATTGTTGACTGGAAACCTGATAAAAGTTATGAACCTCCATCAGAAGTGTTGAAACGAATTGCAAAAAATCCAAATTTACAACGTTTAAACCATATGAAGTTGCAGGCAACAATGGGCGGAAAGGCGGTCAATACTTCTTTGGACGACGGCAGTAAGAATGCAGGCGATCAATCTAGTTTGTCTGATGTAGAACGTGGAAGACAAATGATTAGATATGAATATGATTTTGAAAATCCATATGATTTAATGGAATTTGTGGAAGATCAAATTCCAGGCGTAATTACAGTGAAAGTTCGTGGAAAATCCAAAAATGTATCACGAGTCGCTGGCATCTTTCATTTCATGGAAGAAGTGAACCGTTTAACGCAGCTCAGTCGTGAAGAGTTTGCATCAGCGGCCACGCTAGAATCTTTAAGAGAATTAGTAGTAGCTTCTGTCATGGAAATCAAACGATTAAGAAAACGCCACGAATCGTTAGATGTAGATGATGTTAGTGATGCTGATTTAATATTAGCGCGTGAAATGGATAAACGTTTAAAAACGTTGTTTGATTTGTTAAAAAATTCACGTTGGGAGTACAATACCATCTTTGAGGAATTAAATGAATTAGTTGAAGTGATTGAAGTATTAGATAATGAACCATCATTAGTTGATATGAAAATTAGAAAAAAAGGGAATCAAGGCGATCGTTTCAATAATAAAAAAAAACAAAGAAAACGACCACATAAAAGTAAACGAATGGGATCATTTAAACGAACATTTGGAGAAGACAGACGATAAGATTTTTTTTTTTAAAGAAGTTAACTTGCAATAACTTACGTATAAAAAAAAAAAGTGTGTCCATTTTTAGCTTTTTAGATAACTTAGTACATAACAAGCTATTTTAATATGGTATCATTGACATAACTTACATATACGCGTATCATAAGTGCATATGCCATTATAGATGTTTTAACTTTTTAGTACGTAGTACGATATAAGTCAGTTTTATCGCAACACTCTTTTCAACTCTTATTTTAAATTATAAAATCCAATTCGAGCATGTTGTGTGTATCATAACTTACCATTTAAAATAGCGTGCGTGTATGATAAGCTTTTGTATCATACGTGCGAAGGAAGTGAAAGGAAGTTTTGTAAACTACCGGGGTACCATAAAAGGTACATTTATAAATATATATTTTGTAAAATAAAATTGATTATTGACTATGTATATTTACAAAGGATAATTTTTATATAAACTACATCTTCCATTATTTTTTCTATATTTAATGATATGCCCCGGTGTACATTTCGTGTGTACAGTTGCTTAAAAAAATCAAAAATGTTTTTTTCATTTTTCAACTCAGTTATTTCAAAAGCAATCATTACAATGTAAACAACCAATACAATGTAAACAACCAATACAATATCTTTATTTCAATTTTTTTTTTGTCACTATTACTATATATATATTATTATAAAATAACAAAGGCACTTATTCTGCAGCACGTTTTGCTTTACGTTTTGCAAGACGAACTCCAGTACCACGGAATTTTTTGTCTCTGTTCTTTTTCTCAGTTTTTTGTTTTTTACTTGTCTCAACCTTTTCCAAAAGTCCATTGCGAATAAGACGGTATTTTGGTTCAAATTTCTTTGCCGTTTCAACGTTGTCATAAATCAAAACAAAACCTTTGGATTTACCACCACCGAAACCAGTTCGGAAACCAAACATGAAAATAGTGTTAATGTCAGATACTTTCATCATTTTAGCTATTTTTGCTGCTGCATCTTTTTTAGACACGTTTGCTTTGTTTGGGTGAATACATTCCACAACTGCTTGTTTTCTACCAAGCAATGGGTTTCTCATAACTTTACGTAAACGAATTGTAACACTGTCCATGATATTATTTGATTATTTATTTAAAATCTCTGGTATACGTCTTTTTAATGTTTTTTGTTTGTTTGTAGTTTGTGCTTCGGGAAGTTCGAGACCGTTGGTGCGACACCAGCCAGTGACGTGAATGAACAATTTTGTGTGTGAGTGAAGGAAATAATATTTATTATTGTTATTAGTTATAATAAAGTTGTCTGCCTTGAGTGTTGTGTTGTCTCGTGGATCGTGCAGGCGAGTGTCCCAATAGTGGTTAGTGTAAAAATGTGGCGGCGTTCTCTGCAATTTGTTTGTACTAGTGAACACGCGTACTTGTAAGTATACACAAAATGGTGATTCGAGGCTGGACATCGTTCGAGAGGCTGTGTGTATAGTAAAATTGACTGGTGGAAAATTATTGTGCGATGTAGCAGGGACGTAGCATTGATACTGTACTTATGTGGTATTGATAGTAGTGTAATGTAGTATGTTCCTATATATGTGAGTGTTGCAATAGTGTGTTGTAGTAATGGAGTGGTAAAATTACAAACGGATGATGTAGCAGGGATGTAGTGTTGGTACTGTACTACTCCAAACGAAAACGGCATCTAGGCAACATGATGTAGTCTATTTTGTACTTAATTTGACCAAAATGCCAAAAACAAATATTTATATAAATTTTGATAACGTTTTTTCCGCAAAATGAGAATCTCACCGTCGTTTTTTTCATGCTACGCCATGCTAGCCAATGCAACTTTTTTGCTACTATGGAAATATAATGGGGAAAATCATAACGAGCACTTCACCGTCGAAGTTTTTTTTGTATTTATAAGTGGTGGGTGGTGGGATTTAAAATATTTTAATTTGCATCTTCATTACGATGGACACAGCAGTAAAAAAGTTAAAAAAATGTTGTGAAAAAGTAAATGAACCCTATAGTAAATAGGCCATTGTTTTCTTCAAAAAAATTGCATAAATCTCGAAATCCGAAATGAATAGATTTCATTTTTGACTTTTTGATAGGAAGCACATACTTATTAGTGATCATGAAATTGAATAGATTTCACGTCAGCAGTTTTAGGTTTTAGGTACAAAAATCGTACTTTTTAGAATATACTAAACTTACTACCGTACTGTACTTGTATTGGTTGCAATCCAGTCTGTCGTTTCAAAACTTTGCTCTTCGCTAGTATCCGTATATAAAGAAGGCCTAAATGGTAGGATACAATTTAATAATCGTTTATGTAAATCCAAATTGTATTCGTCCAGAATTTTCATATCTATGTCTACCTCATTTTTTATTAAAACAATGGATTCTTCAAATGATTCAAGGGGTGATCCTGCTACTAAATCCATTCGCAATGTCAATGATAGAAATATATTATATTCCCAATCCTGTAATGGTGGCGCTGGCTATATAAATGATTATAAAATCCTGTCACCCAGTTTTTTATTTCACCTTTGTAAAAATGCTTTGATAGTCCAGAATTTTCATATCTATGTCTACAGCATTTTTTATTATAACAATGGTCGCCATCGTCTGTAATAAGCTGGTACAATTATTATTGTGATAATGGTTGTTTCCAGGTGATCAAGAAAGGAAAAGAAATTTAAGAAACAAAGTTTCAATGAAAGCTAACCAGACTGTAGAAACGTTACAATGGAGTAATATCAACTTGTCCAAAATTAACGAAGTAATTTTAAATAAGAAATGCGTGCTGCTGACGAACCCGCCTCCATCATTCATGGACGCGGTGAAAGAGTTTAATGCAATGGACGAGTGGGATACTCTGGTAGCAAATGGTTTTGCCATGGATGAGAACACCAAACGTAAAATGCGTTTGACATCACTTATTCAGCAACAGGGTCAGGCAACACAGTTGTTGCAAAAAAAAAATTATGCAACATTACGTGAAAAATCGACATTAATAAAATCATTTTTTGATCCCATTTTTTATGGAAAGCGACAGAGAATTGATGGTACACAGCATATGCTCATGGATGATCATCGTAAATTATGTAACGTGGTAGAAGGGGGTAATTATATCAGAGTTATAAGTGAATGTATGTGTTTGGCAAGAATAATTGCAAAAAAAACAAAGCACGTACTGAATAATCCTCGGGTGACAGTAGCAAAAGAAAAAGCGATGGTATATCACAATTTAATTGTTCCTGGTGTTATAATATTATCGGAGAAAGGGTCAAAAGATCAGGAACTGCATCATGATACGAGACCTTATTTAAGTATTAAAAATCGCATGGCAGAATTGTCGTTATTAATTTGCTTAACAGCAAGGAATCTTTTGATTAAAGACGATAAACGTGACATGGGCATTCAAACTTTTGCTGTTCCCCATAATCCTTGTCTGCAAAACCAACATAATTCACAGTTTCTTGAAATGCCTCAAGTGATTTGATTTTAATTTTTTTTTTAAACCCAGCAAAACATTGTTTCGATTTGTATGTTTTTTTGATTAAATCATCCATAACTTTCTTTAAATCTTCCAATTGTTTTTGAAAGAAACCACACTGAAACATATCAACAAGTTCTTTATCATCACGCAAGTTTGGATTCAAACTCGATGTCAAAGATAAACTTCCCATGGTATAGAAATGGTCTTTACATCTGGTTGACTTGCTAATTTGTTAGTTATAGCAGCACTAAGATGGCTGAAATGACCAATAGGAATTGCCTAAGGCAATGACTGAAGATGACCAAGTGGAACACTGCTGAAGCTGCTGAAGATTTTGTTATCAATGAACAGGAAACAAATTTGTGTGAAAAAATGTACTTGCATGTATGGAAAAGACGGACAAAGTTAACTAAGGTGCAAAAACATAATGCTGACCAATTAAAGGGCTGGGTGAAAGTTAAAGATGTTGGTGTTGTATTGAAAGTACAAAATGTATGGAATCGATTGAAATCTTTCCGGATAATAACACTACATTAAATTATAAGTTAAGTAAGAAAAAACAAATAATGATTATTTTAAAAAACATGTTGACGCTTGTGATATTGATGTGCAATATTTATTTAGTTTAGGTGATGTCAGGTAATGTATTCAAAAAGTTCACGGGCGAAGGAAAATATAATGTGAAGGAAGCGATTAAACATCGGTGTTAAAATTAGGTCATTACAACGCATCACTGCCCCAATGCTGTCGTTATGCTATATCCCGGGCCAATATATAGCATGCATACTACACTACTAACTCCTGCTGTATTAAACCAATACAAACCACAACACACAACAAAACCAGGCCGGCGGCGCAACAAAACGCTAATGGTAAGCCAGTAAGCATAGAACCTGGTGCCCTGTACAGTACAGCATTACCAATATCAATATAATACGAATAAAATCACTCTTTTTTTTTTCCTCCCCATTGTTATTATTGAAATTATTTCACTCCTTTATTATTATAACTACAACTTACAATATTTGAAAAAAATAATTTATTATTTTTTATAAAAAAATATAGTAGGAAATTTTATTAATAAATAATTGACCAAAAAAACAAAGTTAAACGTTAAAGGAATCACACCCATATTATTAATATTTATGATAATTATTATCAAATCAACTAACTACATAAAAACATACAACCGAGAGTGTAATTATTAACTCTCTGGTACAATTTTTTTATTGCCAACATTACTTGTTCTTACAATTGCCATTTGTCCTTTTCCAAGTTTGTCTGCAACAATATTTAAAATAGATTTGATTTTTTTGTAGATCTTATCACCTAAGTACGGTCTCCTCAAATCTTTCATATTAACTTTCACATATTCCGCCTTTTCTTTTCTTTCATTCTCCAATACATCGCTAATTCTAGTATACGCACCATCAATAATGGATACGAACATTGTAAACAATATGTACAATGTTACAATCGCATATAGAGTCATAATTGAAGCTGCCGAATATTTCATTTGCGTTCCTTCAAATTGATCATAATCCAAATCTCCAATAAAAATACGTAACGTAGATTTTCCAGAGGCCCAAAAAGAATGAAAATGCAATAACTGAGACCCATAAAACATCATGAAGAAATGCGCACCACTGACACCCCATATGAGTAAAAATAATAAAAACGGCATTGATTCGAAAATAGCAGCAAACAATGTTAAAATTGGCAATTTGAATGTTGGTGCAACAGCCATTACTTTTGTTAATCTTAGGGAAATAATAAACAACAAAGTGCCATAAAATTGAGCAAATCGATTCGCGACATAAATAATAGAAACATATGTTTCATTTAAATCAATCGCGTTAAGTTTCCCCTCATCTGCAGCTTCTTGTAATGGGGCAGGAGAATAGTTAGCTGCTATCACAAGGCACAAACTTCCAGTGAATAGATCTAATCCATTCCATATAATATTTTCTCCCCAAAAATAGTTCATTCGATGCACTAAAAGTTCTAGCAACTCAGTTAATAATAAGAATGTTGCAAATCCAACTAAAACCATTTGGACCCTTCCTCTGGTTTCAGCACCGACTTCACCTGAAACACTTGTACGCAAGGTTAAAATTTCGTAATGAGGAATTACATATTGGTATCGGGATATTTCGAATAAAATACGAAAACAACCGCCAACATCTGTGTCTTGTATCGCACCATCACGCATATTTTTTACATCTGTGGTAAATGGTTTCACACAAAAAGTGATGTGCACAGAGCGAGTCGATTGATCAATCCAACGATTGTTCTTTAAAAATCCAAGCCGTTCCTTAGAGCAAGTAGCTTGATATAAAATTCTTTGGCGAAGTTGGCCCTCAAATGTTGTTTCTACCGTAACATCCGCCTCGTTTATAGGAAGTAGAAGTACAAATCCTTTTCCATTATATGCACTTTGGTGGCCACTCCAAACTACATCGCTGGTATCTACAATTTTTGAATGTGCCGCTCGAAGGGCCTCACAGCCACAGCTGAGTTGCAATTTTTTTCGTGATTCAGCTCCAGTAAACATAAATGTATTGCAAACTGTACATGGCACCTCATTATTACTAACCAATGCCGTAAATGCGTCGCAGGTCGCATTATTATGTGTATCTGATAAAAGCCATTCTTTGCCTGTTTGCATGGGAACATCGGCCCCAAGGTACGGGGACGCAGCGCGAACCTGCCGCAAACTAGGCGGCCCTACTATTTCTAACAACCCATCAATAGTTAATGGACGCGTGCCATCATCCTTTACAGTATCTGAGTATGCATTTTGAATGGGATCAGTAATCTGTACCGGCGATACATTAGGTAGAAATACCCGATCTATGTAACGCCAAATATTATCTACATCGGTAATATCCCTAAATGTCGATTGAAATCCATCGGTATCCGTAAATGTAGAATCAATGAATCTATCAATAAATATTTCATTTAAATAATATTGTTCCGTTACATAAAAATCACTTTGTACGAAATATGTTAGCACAAAAAATACAACATACAATGGTTTATGTAAGGCATTGATGAAACGATAAAAAGTATACAATACATGATTAATTCCGTAACCATTTTCCCTTGTTTCAAGACGTTTAGGCACTTGGAAAGTTTTTAATCTTTCCAATTCATCGTCATCAATTATATTATCGTTATTTGTATCCAACGTTTTCAGAATTTCATCAGCATCCACAATACCATCATCATTCATATCCATATTGATTACCTGTTCCCCACCATTTTTTTTCTTTGGTGACGGTGGCGGTGGTAAGAAATCGTCACGTGCATGTTTATTTTTTCCATTCATAGTACTACTCATTTTATGTCTACGTGCCAACACTTCGCATTTAAATTTATCAAACAGTAACGTTTTTTATACGTGTTAAAACACTGTATAAAATTCAACCTGAACGCGCACACGTGTACTGCAGCGTCTTTTTTGTGATATGCAATTAGTCGGAACGCACGACTCCCCAAATATAATAATATAATATGCAATGTGCAAATATTTTTTTGTGTAATAGCAGCACTATATTTCGACAAAAACAAATGTGATGATGATGCGATGATACATGGAAACTTTTGTCTAATATTCTGTTTTAACGTCATTTAATAATAAT
>JACKZZ010004827.1_pt1 | contig 16060 bp, 4 predicted proteins | sample 8027871 | NCBI WGS metagenome assembly JACKZZ01 (sample SAMN15724774, study PRJNA655200) | protist metagenome | isolation source: fluorescence activated cell sorting (FACS) single amplified genomes of... | place: USA: West Boothbay Harbor, Gulf of Maine | collected 2000-07-19
TACAACAAAATCGTATTGCATGGTCGTTACTAACTGAAGCACAAAGAATATATGCAACAGGGGTAACGGCAAGATATTGCAATGTATTACATAGACATTTCAAAACTATAGAATTAATGCATGAAGAATGGGAAGAACAATTTGGTTTTTTACCATCTAATGCAATAGAACCAGTTCCAGTTAATGAAAACGGCCATAAAATTGTTGTACCTATAGATGCTACTGAAGCTAAAGCTAATAAGAATGTTATCTATCAAATACAACCATTATCTAAAAAAGTATTACAAGCATTTAATGAAAGTATTAGTAGAGTATTACCTGATTTAATGCCCTCTGAAAATTTTGATTCTATTCGTGACACCGCAAGACGTGCTATTGAAAATGCAATAAGGAAGGGGTCACCAACAAGTAAAATACTACCCAAAGATACTACAGTACAATTATATGGTTCTAGTAGAAATAATTTTGGTAGTGATAGTGCTGATTTAGATATGTGCATAATGCTACCGCCTGGACATGAAATACCTGTGGATGAAAAACCGATGATTATTGAATTAGTTGGAGAGTCTTTGAGAGAAGCAGGCATGGAAAAAGTGTTACCACGTTCAACGGCACGTATACCTATTGTTACATTTATTGAGCCAGAAACAGGTTTTGAATGTGATTTATCATTTAATAATCCATTAGCATTATGTAATACAAAATTATTAAGAGCCTATAGTTTAATTGATCGACGTGTGAGACCTATGGCATTTATAGTGAAGTCTTGGACGAAAAATCGTCACATGAATGCACCAGGTGATGGTACATTATCGTCTTATGGTTATATTATGTTATTAATTCATTACTTACAAACATGTTCACCACCAGTATTGCCTAATTTACAACGTACACCGCCAGATTGGGAAGGTGGTCCTATTGACCCGGCAGCAGCTGCATCCGCTGCTGAAATGGGTTTTGATGTAGAATTAAATCCAGCTGATGGTACACCATGCAGAACATATTTTTATACACCACAAACAGAAGCTGGTGCTGTAGCATTAGCATCATTTGGTACAAAAAACAAACAAACAGTAGGTGAATTATTGATAGGATTTTTTCAATATTATTCACATGAATTTGATTTTCGTGGACATTGTGTCAGTATTCAAGCTGGTAATGCTATTACTAAGGTTGCTAAAGCAGAATTAAATGGATGGCCATTACATGAAAGACTAAGTATTGAAGATCCTTTTGAAAGGTCGTATGATGTAGGTCATGTTGTCAAGTCCGCACAGATGATACATATACAAAAAGAGTTTTTAAGGGCTCATACTTTAGTATGTAGAGCAAGTACAAGTGCAACACCACGTAATGTGCGTGTTGATATTTTACCTGCTGTAGTAAAAGCAAATGAATTATTAACATATATTACAAAAGTACCCGACGATATACCTAAATTTGTTAAAGATGTTCGAGAAATGCGCGAAAAACAGCAAGCTAATCGTGAAGCCGCTGAAGCAGCGAAAGAACAAGAAAGGTTAATAGCTGTTGAAAGACAAGAATATATTGCAAATGAAAGACGTCAACAACAACAGCAAAGAATGCAAGGACAAATGCAAGGTCTTCCTGGTATGAATCCTGGTCAGAGAATCATTCAACAACCAATGGGTCGGCCTAATTGGCCTTGAGTTGAAAAAGCAAAAGGTATGGAGGGAGAGATACGAAAAACATACGAAGAGATTAGATGGTAAAATCGGCGTTTATCAAAAATGTACATATCACTTAATCAACATAACATACATAAATCTTCTTTTTTATCATGGATCGTGTTTTCCGATGTTTACGTCGTATAACGCACGGTGGTGCATCCAACGCAACTTTTCTTCCAGTCCTTCTCTTTGGAGATTCAAGATAATTCCTTAGCAACCGTGTCACTTGAAAAGTATCGTGTTAATTGTAGTTTTTGGATTTGATTACAGTGATAGTGCACAAAATGTGGGCGGTTGTAGTCATGACAGTATTGAGCCTCTTATGGCGGCATGCTGATGCTGCATGCGCCAATGGTTGTAGTGGTCATGGTACATGTGGTCAAAACAATATTTGCTCCTGTTTTACGGGTTGGGATGCTGGTGCAGCAGATTGTAGCTTTCGTACCTGTCCAACAGGACCAGCTTGGGCAGATAAAGCATATGCAACAGATTCAGCACATTTACCAGCAACATGTAGTAATGCTGGTATATGTGATCATACAACAGGGCAATGCAAATGTTTTGAAGGTTTTACAGGCAGTGCATGTCAACGTAACAAATGTCCCAATAACTGTAATGGTCATGGTACATGTGTTAGCATTGCAGATATGTCATATTTTTATGGTGCAGATTATGTACAAACAGCTGGTACTGCTGCTATTGGTGATGGTGTTGGTATAGTATATACAAATTGGGATAAAGATAGTATAACAATGTGTGAATGCGATGCATCTTTTTTTGGTGCTGATTGTTCATTACATATGTGTGCAAAAGGCGACGATCCACTTACCATTAATCAAAATTATAGAAAAATATCATTGAAAATTGATACAAGTTCTTCATTTGGTGGTGATTTAGGATTCACATTTCAAGGTGTAACAGGATATCTTGACTTAGATAATCCATCATCATCTAATTGTAAAACCGTATTAGAATCATCCCAACACATAGGAACAATATCATGCTCCTATACTGCTACATCTGGAACAGAATGGTTATATGAAATTGAATTTCATACATGGCCAACATTATCAAGAAGTAATAATTTATTTAATCATAATGGTAATCCCTTGATATCAGAATTCACCTGTGATGGCAGTCTAGCAACTGGATCACCAACATGTACATTTCTTGATGTACAAAATTCAAATATAAGAGAATGGGCGTATTGTTCTAATCGTGGTACATGTGATTTTGCTACAGGTTCATGTTCATGTAATTCAGGATATGGTGGTGCAGCATGTAGTAATAGTACCTTTTTTCATGGAACAGGTGTTAATGCAGCCCCTGGATTGCAAGTATTGGCAGATGGTGACGATTATATGGGTGATGTCCTTCAAATACGAAGTGCAAAATCAAGTTCATCAGATTTTTATTTAATTGAAGCTATTGCTAATAATGAAAGAATGTTTTTTGTTAGAGGTGATGGTGCTGTTGGATTTACATCATTCATTACACCAGGTGGTGCGACCATCAGCTCTGGAGGTCTAATGGTTGCTGACACTGGTGCTACTATAACTGCAGGTGGTTTGTTAATTACTGATGGTGGTGCAACTGTTAAAAACACAATAAGTGATTCTGAAAGTAGTGTGTTATTAGCAAAAGCAGAAACAGCAAATGCGCCAGTATCAGGCTTTAGTGTACTTGATATACAAACTGATACAACACATACTCACACTTTACTAGCAGCAAAAGATAGTACAGATAGTGATGTATTCACTGTTAAGAGTAATGGATTGGTATCAGTTACTGGTGGTGTATCTATAACTGGTGGTTTAACAGTACACGATAGTGGTTTATTTGTATCAAATGGTGGAACTATATCTTCAGGTGGTCTCACTATTAGTGGTGGTATGACTGTGGACCACGGAGCCATTGTTGCTGAAAGAGGTGTACATATTAAAGCAGATGGTTTACAGATTGATTCAGGTAGTTTTAAAGTTATGTCAGCTGGTGCTGATATAATATCTGGTGGTTTAAGAGTAAATTCAGGTTTAGCACAAATTAAAGCTGGTATACAAGTCACTGGTGGTGCCACAGTTATGGCAGGTGGTATGAGAGTAACGGGTGGAATAACGGTGGCATCTGTTGGTATGCAAATACTTGAAGGTGGTTTAAAAATTACAGGTGGTCTTACCATAGAAGATTCATCTATAACAATTGATTCACAAGATTATGATACTTCAGAAGATGATGGTAATGGTGTATATCATTTAACTACATCAGACAGACGACTAAAAGACTCCATTCATAGTGTTGAATTACCATTAGAAAAATTATCTAAATTAAAAGGAATATATTATTATTGGAATAAAAATATACGTGATACAAAAGGATATGATAATCGTAGACATTTAGGTTATATTGCACAAGATGTTTTAGATGCTGTCCCTGAAGCCGTGTCAACAATCTACGGTGAAAATGACCAATATTTAGGTATTGATTATCCTTCTTTAGTTCCCTTAATAACTGAAGGTATGAATGAAATACAGTATATGACTAATCAAATACAAAATGATTTATCTAAGATATTAAAACGTATTGAAATACTTGAAAATGAAAATAGCAATCAAAGACGTTTAAAGCAGGAGGAAACAGAAAGACTAAAGTCTGATAATGAAAAATCATCATCTATTGCTGTTAAAAAAAATGAATCATTAGAAAAACTAGTTTTAGAACTTCAAAAACGTATTGAAGCATTGGAAATGGGAGCATAATTTAATGAAAATAATAATATTTGTAAATAGACGACAACATATCATTTCTCACAGAACAACCTACACTCATTGAAGTGCATGCTCATTGAGCTTATAATTACCAATATTAAATGTATTCGTAGCTCATTTGTTTATTTACTTTAGTCTTGATATATATACTGTTACTTATACTATATGAACTGGCACCCGCCGCACAACTCCCTCACTCATCTTTCTCTCTCTTTCCACAGGTAGGTGGTAGGTATTATAGGATAGCAAACACAATGCTCACTTTGAGCGATTTCGCTTACTGCGTGAATGTTTATCTTCAGATGTAGATGGTTCGTCGCGCTCACGCTTCACAGACTCCAACTTCGAAAGGACAACTCTCTGTATTCTTGCAGAGACTTGATTATATTTAGGAGAATTATCTACAGTATCATTAAGATTACGCGTAAAAATGGTGGAGCATAGCTCAGGCATAGTTATATCATTTTTTAAATGTTTAATCTTGACGATTGCTCTAATGTTATCTTCATTCACCCATTTTATTTGCCAAGAATCCGGTAAAATACCACTACATCTATATTCATACTTCAGTAAAAGATCTCGTATTGTTGAATGTTGATAGATTGGCATTTCATTTTGATATTCGCCTGTAGGAACATAAGTACCATTGAATGCCTCGTAACCACTGCTCAGATTAAGAATTTCCACAGGCCCACTGATACGGGCCAAATTTTCGCGTTGCACCTTAGCCATTAACAAGTCTAACTTCTTCTTCACAGGATCTGCATTGCTATATGATTTTGAAATACAACCTTCCATGATTCCTTTAACAACTTCTTTTGGCTCAAAATTATAAGTATCGATTAACTCTTGATCTATTCCAACTTTAAAAACATAAGTAGCAATAAATTCATATTGTATATGTGTACCAAGGCCTCTAATTCTATCGGCCAACTCCTCTGCAGTAATTCCTTGTTGTCCTCTCATTCTATCGGCCAACTCCTCTGCAGTAATTCCTTGTTGTTCCGTCATGTTAATCAATTATTATACATGGTTTTCAATTTGGATCTTTTTTTGATAAATTCGTCGGACGGTTGCACGACCACGGACAGGACCCTCGGGCACTTTGTCTCACTCCATTGATTGATTGATTGATTAAACTACTGAACCTTCACGCATGGATTTGTCTATGAGAATGCAATTTATTAGATATATTATTAGGTAGTTGAATATAAGATGAGTTATTCTATTGAAGTGCGGAAAAGCACATATCGTCAAAAATCAACCAAAAAATACATTTACTTTTTATATTACAATACCAATGCTTATTATCATCATAAACCAAATATAGTTGATGAAACTGATTTTTAATTTCCAGCATTACCTAACACATTACCACGTCCCCATTGATATCCACCACCTCGATTACGAAGTCCATCATTTGCTGCAGTAGGTGGAGCATTAGCAGTGCCTGCAGCAGGTTGTGCTGTACCAAATACACCACCTGTTTGTTGCCGTTGTCTACCTGGTGGTACAAATACATTAGGATTACCTTGTGTCACATTAGTTAAATATGTCATGAAATCAATGCACCACTTAGGTGTTTTTATGAGCTCATATCCATGTTGAGCAGGGCACACGTCAACTAAAAAATAATATAAATGACCTACACCTATACCTAATAATATTAATTGCACAGGACCATTCATAACAACACGTATAGCGCAATATACCCATGGTAAATACATTGCTTTAAATTTTACACCCCATATATTAACCATCGAATCAGGATCACGTCTACTCCAAACATACACTATGTAGTAGAGTATAGGTTCAGACATCATTGACATACCAAAACCTAATAAAATTTCTAATACCATTAACATACCACCGCCAACTACAAGCATATAAAAGAAATCAGCAGATGTACCACCAGCGCCTGTATTAAATGGATTCGCTTCATATCTTCTGCAATTTTCATATAATATAAACATATGAAATACAAAGGGTAAACCAAAACCACCTGCAAATACAAATGGTGTGACAAGACGCCATATGTGAAACTTGCTAGCTATTAAATTCCAATCAAATAATAAACCACCAGGTCCACCTATAAAACCTAACAAACCAAACTGTGTCAAGGAAGCTGTCAAGAGTGTGCCCGTAATGAAGAACTTGGTTATTGGTGGTACTTCTCGGTACCAATCCGATAGACTGCCCCCATCTCCTACCTGTGCTGCACGATTAGCCATATTTTATGTTTGTTTTTTGCCAGAAAAAGCATGGAAACACGTGGCAGACTTGTTGGGTTGTCCCGGCGGAGATATCAGGAGCGGAAAACACTGGATACTAGGTTTGTAGTAAATATCGCTTGATATATTGATCAAACACTAACTAATATATTGAAATATACACCTACACCTAATATTTTGAATATCTTCTTGAAATTCTGTGATTTTTATATTCTTTTGGGATAATGCGATTCGATTTAGATGGATTGGACGTCTTCTTCCCCTATGATGCTTTATACAAAGAACAGTATGAGTATATGTTGAATTTGAAGAGGGCTATTGATGCTAAAGGTCATGCTCTATTAGAAATGCCTACTGGTACAGGAAAGACAGTATGTTTAGTCTCCCTTGTCACATCATATCAATTTCAATATCCACAAACTGGAAAATTGATATATTGTACTCGTACAGTGCAAGAGATGTTCAAGACTATGGATGAGATACGAAGAGTAATGGCATATCGTGAGAAAGAGGTGGGTCCAGCTGGTAATAAAGTACTTGCTTTATGTTTATCTAGTCGCAAAAATATGTGCATACATCCTCGAGTAGAGCAAGGCAGCGATAGAGAAGCCGTTGATAGCATTTGTAGAAGTATGACAGCTTCATGGGTACGAACAAAAGCTGGTGTTAAGAAGAATCCCAATCAAGATAATAGTAGTACTAGTAGTAGTGCACCAACTTCTGGTGGTACTTCATCAAGCAGCAGTGCTCCAGTTGTTGATAATCAAGATAACGAAGATAATGATACCCCAATAGAACTTTGTAACTTTTATGAAACATATGAAAAAGATAGTAGTGATGCAGAAGTACCAACAGGTGTTTATTCACTTGATGATATTAAAGACTTAGGCAGAAAACGAGGATGGTGCCCATATTTTATGGCACGTCATTTGTTAAATCGAGCCGATATAGTTGTATATAACTATCAATATATGTTAGACCCAAAAGTAGCAAATTTAGTAAGTAAAGAATTAGAAGCTGAATCAATTGTTGTCTTTGATGAAGCACATAATATAGATAATGTATGTATTGAAGCATTCAGTGTGGTCTTAGATAAGAGAAAAATGGATGCTAGTATGCGAGGTGTCAATAGATTGAGTGCAAAAGTTGGTGACATTGTCAAACAAAAAAGATTAGATTTTCAAAAAGATTATGATTCATTAGTTAATGGTTTAATAACAGAAGGTGCATATCCATTGAATGATCAACACCGTGCGCACCCTGCTCTAACAGAAGATCAATTGCAGGAAGCGGTGCCAGGAAGTATAAGAAAAAATGCACATTTTGTTGCATTTTTAAAGAAAATAGTTGTATACTATCGTAAGTTATTAGATGGTGATCGTGTTGAAGTTCAAACAGCGCTAGCATTTTTAAGAAGTATGTCAAATTCAACAGTTGCTGATAGAGCAGCCATGAGACATATGTCGTCTAGATTGAATGCATTAATGCGTAGTTTAGAAATAGCTAAGCTTGAAGATTTTAGTTCTTTGATTGAAGTAGCTAATTTTGCAACATTATTAGCAACATATACAGAAGAAGGTTTTAATGTTGTATATGAACCACAAGGCAGTATGATGGCAGGCATATCTGAGCCCTTATTACAGTTATGCTGCGTGGATGCATCTATTGCAATAAAACCAGTTTTAGAGCGTTTCAGAAGCGTTATCATTACAAGTGGTACATTATCACCTATTGGTGATTATGCAAAATTATTAAATTTTGATCCTGTTATTAAAAAATCATTTCCAATGTCAACATTTAGATCATGTTTATTACCCTTGATTGTCACTCGTGGGAGAGATCAGGTTCCTATAAGTAGTAAATATGAAAGTCGTATGGATCCTGCGGTTATAAGAAATTTTGGTGAATTATTAATTGATGTTGCATCAGCTGTACCTGATGGTGTATGCGCATTTTTTACATCATACAGTTATATGGAAGCAGTCTTATCAAAATGGGACGAATGGGGCATTATAACAAGAATATTTCAGCATAAATTAATATTTATGGAAACAAAAGATGTATTAGAAACACAAGAAGCTTTGGCTAATTTTAAGAGATCATGTGATTGTGGTAGAGGTGCTATATTCTTATCTATTGCGAGAGGTAAAGTTGCAGAAGGGGTTGATTTCGATAGGCATTACGGGAGAGCGGTACTCCTATTTGGTATACCGATACAATACACACAATCTCATGTTTTACGAGCGAGAATGGCATTTATGTTAGAAAAATATCAAATTCGTGAACAAGATTTTTTAGTTTTTGATGCATTAAGACAAGCTGCACAATGTGTTGGTCGTGTTATTAGATCTAAAGAAGATTATGGTATTGTCATACTTGCTGATTATAGATATAACAAACAAGATAAAAGAACTAAATTACCTCAATGGGTGCAACAATTTATGCGTGATAGTAGTCTTAATGTATCAACTGATCAAGCTATTGATCAAATTAAAACTTTTCTAAAAGCAATGGGACAACCTGTGGACCGCAAAGCGTTACAAGATATTGTATTAACACAAGAGCAAGTTATTGATAAAACACGAAATACATCAGCATTATCTATTGCAGAAACAGAAAAGGAAAGAGAAGAACAAATTGCATTAGGGTTAAAATTACGTCCACAATGGCATGCAGATCGCTTAAAAGAGGATGAAGAGAAACGTATAAATGTGTTAAAAGATGCAGAAAAAGTGGGTGATGAATTTGATGTAAATGCAGCTAAAAAACGGCCAGCTGATGCCATGAATGTCGATAAAACTGTAGAAAACGGTAGTTCTCGTTCAGAAGTTATAGCATCTGCTGAACTCTTGCATGATGATGATGATGTGCTCAGAGACGATGCAGGCAATGAGCTTCTGGAAAGTCGATCGGTTCTACCGGCATCGATCAACAGTCATGCGAAGAAGCAATTGAATAGTGCAACAAATGTGCCTTATCTTTCAGTAGCAGAAGAAGCTATACTAGTTGAGAGAATAGCCGGAACTAAACGCAACAGGACAGCCCCTGCTACTGTCGACATGATGCTAGATGATTAACTTGTATAAATTTCAATTAAAGTATCGTATGTATAAAATGAACGATTATGTTTATAAGTCTTTTTATCGTTATATCTACAACAATTTCAATTCAATAGATTCTCAGACCATATGTGGGCAAGAGATCGTAACACTAACAAGCCTATGAGGTTGAGGAATATGACACTACATTATTAGTACCCTCTTCCTGCTCTGCCACCCTCCGCAGCTTCATATGCTCTCAATTTTTTAGTTGCTTCAGCATGCGCGTACTTCAGATTTTCAATTTCTTCAAAGAAATCCATATCAAATGCAGCTAATTCTTGTCTTAATTTTTCGTTTTCTTCATTTAACCGTTTAATTTCACTATTAGTGGCTAAATGATTATCACCAGATGGACGCGCAGGATATGTTTGTCCAGCACCCTTATCACCAGAACGTTGTGCAATCAATAAATCATTACGTAAGTTCTCAATATCACGATTCTGTTGTTGAGTACGTTTTCGTAATTCAAGTACTTCCTTTTCTAATCTTTCATTACTACCGCTAGCGGACGATCCACGTGCTGTTGCTGTCGCTGCCGTTTCTTCTAGTTGTGCTATACGATCAGTAAATACTTTTAATTTACGTTTTAAATTATCAACTTCTTCTAAAGCACCACCTGATGTTTCCTTCATATTAGCTATTTCATCATCACGTGATTTCAATTGTTTACGTAATGTAGCTAGTTGTTGTTGCCTTTGAACTAATTTTTGTGATGATTCTTCATGACCTTTCAATTTTGCTTTTAAACCATTGTTCTCTTCTTCAAATTTAGATAATGATGATTTTAATTCACGCAATTTCTTATCATTATCATTAGCTTTGCGATCATCGCTGCCAGTACCCTTACGTAAACGATCATTTTCAGCCTTTAATTTTTCAACAACCCTTCTCATGGCTTCGACGGTGCCTTCTAAGTCAGCTTCTCTATCTGCCTTTTTACCTGAAGCAGATGATGATTTCGGTCCACCAGCTGATGGATGTGATGATTGTCCTGTCTGTGATGCAACAGCACGGTAAGCACTCTCTAATTCTTTAATACGTCTACGTAAGCGGTCTGCTTCTTGTTCACGAGCTTCTAAATCAAATCTAGCTTCAATAGCCCGTGCATCCCGATCTAACATGGCTGCTTCTAATTCAATCTTTTGTCTACGTGCAATATCAAGATCATCCTTCAATCTTTCTTCACGCAAGAAACGGTCTTCACTATCACGTAAAGTTTTACCAGCACCAGATGCAGCTTGTCTTCTGCGTTTTTCACTTTCTTCTAACTCGGATTCAAGCTCACCAACACGTACAGTACTAACACTTAATTGATGTCGTAATTTTGCGATATCATTCATTTGTTCAACTTCAGCACGACGCTTTAATTTATTATTTTCTTCTTCTAGTGCAAATACTCTAGAATTAGCATTTTCTGCTGCAGCATCGTCATGACCGTGAGATCCTCTATCACCACGCTTATTAGAACTATCATTAGCACCATCCTTGGTAGCATTACGTGCTTTTTTAGCCATGTCATCTTTAGCAGCAATAGCAGCAGTAGCTGTATCACGTGCACGTTTTAGTTGATTTGTTAATTCATCAATTTCTTCCAATTTTTCGTGTAAACGTCTTTCAACAACAGTTAAACGCTTTTGTAGTTTCTTTTCATTTTCCCACTTTGTATGTAATTGTGCACGTAGTTCATCCTGTGGAGCACCTTCACCACCACCTAATGTATTAGAATTACCACCAAAAGTAGAGGAATTACCTTGTGCACTCATAGCACTTGCTTGAGCTGCAGATGATGCACCAGAATTATTACCTGGCATGCCTTCTTGTGATATTGCAGCAGCAGATCGTTTAAGTCCTAATCCACCAGATGCACCAGCTTCTTCAGCAGCTTTACGTAATGCTAAGTTTTGTGCTCTTAGAACTTCTAATTCTTTTTCAGCACTTTCAGCACGTACAGTTAATTTTTTCATATCCTTTACTTTATCAGTACCGCCTTCCGTTTCTAGTAATTCTTTTAATTTATCACGTAAACGATATTCTTTCCGTCTTGAATCTTCTAATTCCTTACGTGTTTTATTTAAAGCTTGTTGTGCACTTGCGGCATTGGCTTCACTCGCACCAATTTGGGCTTCAAACCTTTGGGCTTCTTCTTCTGCAGCTGATCTTGCTGCAGCTAATTTTTCACGTACCCGTCTTGCTTTTTCTAGATCATCCTTAGCTTGACGTAGACCATCTCTTAAAGCTCCTATTTGATTCCGTAAATCTTTAAATTCTTCTGGATTAGCACCGGGACCATCAACGCGACCGCCTTTATTTGTAGCAGTGTTTAATGCATTTAGTGCTTGTTGCTCTTCCGCTTTAATAAATTCTTCTTTTAATCTAACAATAATATCATAATAACCTTTCAGCTTTTCATCTTTCATCTTTAATTTAGATTTTAAATCATTAATTTTCTTTTCATCCATTTGAATCATACCACCAACGGCAGTCACTGCCGCAGACGATGATGATGCAGCAGCAACTGATTTTCCACTAGCACGTCGTAATCTATCTTCAGATAATTGTACTTGTTGTGCTAATTTTACCATATCTTCTTTCATTAGATTAATTTCTTCTTGTGCAGCTCCAGCACGCACTTTTCTTAATTCAGCTAAATTACGTTGTTCTTCTAATTCAGTACGCACAGTGCGAATTTCTTCATCTTTTCTTTGCATAATATCATCAGCTTGCTCTAATTGACTTAATAATTTATTATGTAATTCACTGTCAACTGGTGTCGAATTCATACTCAATTTGCCATACTTATTATTTTTATCATCATTATCAAGACGCTCTAATAATAATTCAGCCTTACGATCGGCCTTTGATTGTCTTGTATTGCCAGATGTGGTACCAGATGTAGCAGCATCACGTAAACGATCATTTAATGTATCAATAACTCTGTTCTTTTCTTGTAATAATTGCTTTAATGATCCGATGGTAACACCAGCAGCTTCTTGTAATTCTGAATTTTTTTCTTGCATAGCGCGATATTGTTTAGTATTCATACCAGGAGGTTGCATTGATGTATTACCATTACGAATACCATTCATTGCTGGTAAACCTTCCTGGTGCGCCATACGTTCGTAATATGATATTTGTGATTGCATTTCTTTTAATGTTGCTTCTAATTCGTCAGTTTGTGACCGGAATTTATCAGCCTGTAGTCTGTTGTTAGACGCTTCTCTTCGTGCTTCAGATAATTCAATATGTAATGATTCAATCTTTTGTACATATTCTTCTGCTGGTCCACCTGAGGTGTCAACTGTTAGTTCACTCTTAAAACGCGTCTTTTGCTTATCATTTGCAGCAGGTGCTGCAGCAACAACAATTTCAGATGAATCTAAGCTAGCATCAATATTAGTGGAAATATTACCACCCTTACTGATATCTTGCCTAGATGTTCTCATAGATGTATCATCATCATCAATATCCTCTAATAAACCCTTCGTTTCACTGAATACTTTACCTACTTCAAGTGATTCAACATCTGCTTCAGTTTGTGATAACAAATTTTGTAAGTGGCGTTTTTCTTGACGTAAAACATGAATTTGTCTACGTTGTTGTAAACAGGATAATTTATTAGTACGTACTTCTTCACTTAAACTAACTAATCTAGCAGCTATACTTTGTGTCTTAGTTTTAGATGATTTTTCTAATGTTAGTTCTAAATCTTTGCACCTTCCATTTAAAATATCGACTTGTGCTGTGAGATCTTGAACTTGACCTTCTAGTTCAGTTGATTCATCTTCAGCTTGTGTTGCTTTTTCTAATGCTTCTTCAGCCATTTCAGATAATGATTTCACGCGTCTTGACATTTGTGCTAATTTATCACCCATTTTAACAAAACCCATACCCATAGATACAGGAGCAGCTTTACTTCCCTTTTTAGGTGAAATCAATGATGGGTCATCTTCAGTCATATTTCGTACATTTCTTAATGCTTTCTTTAATGCAGATACTTCTAATAAATGTGCTTCTTGCATATTACTTATAGCTTCATCACGTTGATCAAGACGTGCCTCTAATAATCTACCAGAAAGTTCTCGCTGTCTCATACCACCTCGCAACATTTGATATTTTTGTACAAATGATTTATAGGATGATTTCATAGTCATTAATTGTCTTTGTAATCTACCTATTAATATATCATCATCACTACGCGATTCCAATCTTGTGATATGTTCACGTAATTCCTTTAACTCATCGCTACTAGCAGTACGGAATTCTCCAATAGTCTGTGCTTGTTTAGATGCAATTTCTGACATTTCTTTATATTTTGCAGATTCTCTTGTAAGATCATCATTTTGGGTTGTTAATTTGTCAACTTTCTTTTGTAATTCTTCTGTATCATCACGATCTAAACCGTTAGCATATTTTAATTGCATTGCAAGGCATGTCTTGCGCATGTCCTCCTCGCGTAATGTAGAATCTTCCACGACTTTTTCTAAGTCTAAAATTCGAGCAGAATATGATTCTGCTTCATTAGATACAATACGTAATTCTTCGCTAACAGTATCACTACGTCTTGATGCAGCAGCTAATTCAACTTCTAATCTTCCAACTTCACCCCTAAATAATGCAATGTCACTAACAAATGAATTAATGTCAGCATTTGATTTTGCTTGCAATGCACGATTTGTAATATCTTTTTGATTTTCTAGTTGAGCAGATAAATTGACAGAGGTTGCATGTACTTGAGCTAATTCTGCTTTCATTAATGCATTATTTAAACGTGATGTTCTCAATGCATTCGCTTGTTCTTTGCCTGTCAATGCAGCGACTCTCGCATCCACTTCGCGACGGAGTACGCCAAGGTGGTCCTCTCGCAGGGCTTCAATTTCTTTCTGTAATGATGTATAATCTGCAGATGGTACAGATGTATCTAATTTACCTTGTAAATATGCAACGCGTGAACCAGCAGCTTGTTTATATTGTTCTAAATATAGGATACGCTGTTTTAAGGATGATTCCATTTCAACGAATTCTTTCTCATATTTTTCACATTTTTCTTTTTCAGCGGACAACATTTCGCTTTGACTAATATATTTTCTAGATAATACAGATTCATTAATTTCATATACAGCAACACGACGTGTAGCTTCAACTAATCTAGCTTCTAATGATTCTGGATCCTCCTTTTTAACATGATTCAACACATCCTGCATTCGCTGTAATTTGAGCTTTAAATCATCTCTTTCATCAATGATAACTTTAGATTGATGCTGATAATCTTTTGTTTGTGTTTCCCATGATTCACTGCGTTGTGCATAATCATGGTACAAAGCAGCCATTTGCTGTTTAATATTCACTAAATTTTCTTCTAATTGATAGATAACTTCATGTTGTTCGCGTACTTCAAGCTCGCGTTCATTTAATTGCTCTAATGATTCTACCAATTGTCCATTTAAATCTTTAACATCTTCAACCCAATCTTCATTAGGTAAATTCATTGATTGTAAGGATTTTGCTAATAATGTTTTACCAGCTGGTGTAGCAGGTCCCATTAATGGAATTTCTTGAGTACCCATAGGATGGAAACCACCACTTGCACCATATGGTGATTGTCCCATTGAAGCAAACGTAACACCATAATTAGCAGGTGTTTGCATAGGTGGCATACCTGTAGACTGCTCTGTACCAGGTGGACCATCACCAGCTGCTTGGGTATGAGCAGGTGTTGTTTGAACAATAGGTATATTGTGATGTTTTGCATGATGTCCCTTCTTATGCGATTTACCGTGTGCTGGTGTGCCTTTAATAGCTGGTGTAGATTTTTCATGTAAAGCTTGTTGTTGTGTTGCAAACATTTGTTGTTGCATTTGTTGCATTTTTGTTATAGATGCTTGTAATTCTGGTGTCATGGCACCTGTTGATTGACCTACAGAGCTTGTCATTTGCATAGAACGTAACTGTTTTAATTCATTAATCATACCTTCATTATGTTGTTGCATAATAGATGTAATACTCTCAGAATGATCAGCAGTTGTATTTGCTTGATTACGGATAAGACTAATAACTTCATCTTGCATAGTAACCATTCTACTTCGTAATTCAGAATTTTCCAATAATAATTTTTTAACATCTTCACCAAGGCGAGCAAATTCAGCTTCTTGCATGCGACTTAAACCACCGCCATTACTACTTGGTGTAGTTGGTGCACCACCAGCGGCTGATGGTGCTGATGAAGCAACTTGAGTAGTACGTGGCTTATAGTCACCACCAAAATCAATACGTTC
>JACKZZ010018065.1_pt1 | contig 16057 bp, 8 predicted proteins | sample 8027871 | NCBI WGS metagenome assembly JACKZZ01 (sample SAMN15724774, study PRJNA655200) | protist metagenome | isolation source: fluorescence activated cell sorting (FACS) single amplified genomes of... | place: USA: West Boothbay Harbor, Gulf of Maine | collected 2000-07-19
GTAGCCCGTGCCAATGGGCTTGATTATGCTTTTACTCAAGGAGAAGATACAGTATTAGCAGCATTATCACAGCGCTGTGTAACTAAAGAAATGTCTTCATTAGATGTAATAGGGGATAAGCCAAATTTAGTACTATTTGGATCTCTACCAATCAATGTTTCTAAAATGCTTAGTTATGAATTAGCAAAGTATGATATTCCACTCCAAGGCTGGATACCAACGGCAACATATGCTGAATTGCCAGCTTTAACCCCTAAAACCTTAATCTGTGGTGTAAACCCTTTTTTAAATAGGACGGCCACAACATTAATGCGGCGCAAAGGTTGTAAATTAATTAGTGCCCCATTCCCTATCGGTCCTGATGGTACACGAGCATGGATTGAAGCGATTTGTGCCGCTTTTGATATACAGCCTGTTGGCTTAGAAGAGCGAGAAAAAAAAGCTTGGGATTCTTTAGCCCCTTATTTAGCACTTTTAAAAGGTAAATCGGTTTTTTTTATGGGTGATAATTTATTAGAAGTGTCTTTAGCCCGCTTTTTGACACGTTGTGGCATGAATGTGTTAGAAGTTGGGATCCCCTACATTGACAAAAAGTACCAAGCTGCAGAGTTAGCTTTCTTAAAAGAAACCTGTGATTTTATGTCAGCTCCATTACCACACCTTGTGGAAAAGCCAGATAATTTTCATCAAATTCAACGTATCCATGAATCCCAACCTGATATAACTATTACAGGAATGGCTTTGGCAAACCCATTGGAAGCCCGTGGTTTAAACACGAAATGGTCCGTTGAGTTTACTTTTGCTCAAATCCATGGTTTTTCAAATGCTAGGGATATTTTAGAGTTAGTAAGTCGCCCACTCCGTAGAAATGCAAATTTAACGCAATTGGGTTGGTCTAAACTTGTTAAAGAAAACACAGGTATAGGTCAACTTACTGGGTAAATAGTTAGTAGGGTTAAGCCCCTACTAAGTTTAATAATATTGCTCAAAAGTTCAGCTGATCACCTCGTTTATATTGTAGATATGCAGTCACAAACAATCCTGTCAGTGTTACTGGGATTAATCCAAGGACAATCCCAGAAAGTAGTGGTTCTACCATAATTTTTATGCTTTTTAAAATTTAATCACTAATAAAAATTTAAAAGTTCATTTCAGATAATTGAACTTTTTCAAACTGTTTTTTCTTTAAAACTAAAAAGACTTGTGCCAAAAAAACTGAGGCGAAGAACAGCATTAGTCCCTGCAAACGTAGTGGGCTTTGTAAAACAATTTCAGCCTCTGTTTGGCCAAACCCTCCAACATTTGGGTTATTGGTAATTTGTTGATCAGCTTGAACATTATCACCTTTCTTTACTAATAATTGTGGCCCATTTGGAATAAGCTCAGTTACGGTTTCATTAGAGCTGGTTTCTATCGTTAAATTACGGCCGACTTTTTCATCGAAAGTAATATCAATAATTTTACCAGAGGTTTGCGCTGTAAAAATGTTGTTATTACTTTTGCTACCGTCTGGGTAAAGTTGGCCACGCCCACGGTTAGCCCCAATATAAATAGGGTATTTTAAAAAATGAACTTTGTTATTTGTTTTTGGGTCAGGTGATATGATAGGGAATGTGATATTTTGGTTTCGTTTTCCAACAATGGGTCCAATTACAAAAATATTCGGTTGATCAGCACTATAGGGGGCAAAAAATAATCCTTTTACCTTTTGCTGCAATTCAAGGGACATTTTATCTTGTGGTGCTAACTCAAAACCTTCCGGAAAAACAACTACAGCTCCAACATTTAATCCTCCCGTTTTGCCATTTCCTAAAACTTGTTTAACAGAGGTATCGTAAGGAATTTTTACTACTGTTTCAAAAATGCTATTTGGAAAGACTTCATGGGGTATCTCAACATCAGTTACTTTTTTCGCTAAATGACAGTTTGCACATACAATTCGCCCTGTCGCTTCTCTAGGGGTTGCATAGTTTTGTTGTGCAAAAATAGGGTATGCTTGGCTTGGTAAAGCATTTATTGTTATAAAGCATAAAATAAGGAATTGTGTTCGTAAAAATTTCAAAATCATGTAAAAAAGGGAAAAATACATTAATGTATGTAAATTTTTGTATTATCTAGAGTTTTATAAAAAATATTTAACTTATACTCAAAATTATAAGTTTAATAAGTATTATACAAGTATTATACTATATCTTTTTGACTTATTGGTTAATTTTATTATTTTTTGAAGGCGGATGACGCGATTCGAACGCGCGACATTTGACTTGGAAGGACAACGCTCTACCACTGAGCTACATCCGCAATCTTTTTCCTATAACTATAATACATAAAAAATAAAAAAAAAGCAAGGGATAGGCTTTTTTTATTTTTTATGTTATAATTTGTATATAAGTAACAACGCAAGGGCATGTAGCTCAGTGGATTAGAGCACGTGGCTACGAACTACGGTGTCGGGGGTTCGAGTCCCTCCTTGCCCAAGTATTTACAAAATAAATTTAAGTTTACTTTGAATACTGTGAGCCCTAACATATTACAATACTATTTTCGATAATAACAAAACTCGGATTCGAGTATACAGGGTTGTTTGGCTTAGTTCTAATTTAGTTACTACTTTTTTATTAGCTTCTGGTGAACAATTGTTTCCAATAATCAATCTATGGCCCAAAATAACATTTTCTTTTAATCCATTTAAAAAGTCAACACGCCCGTGGATAACAGATTGGATTAAAACACGTTTTGTTTCTTGAAAACTTGCTGCTGAAATGAATCCTTCTGCTGACAAAGACATTTGCGTCATCCCTAAAACATAGGGAACAAACTGTGATTGATAAATTGATTTTTGGTTATACCAATCTAATTTTTTGTACGAAATAATTTCGCCAGAAGAAATGGGGCTCGTTCCGGGCAATGTAACCCTAACTTTAGTCGTAATTTGCCGTATAATTACCTCAATATGTTTATCGGAGATTGTAACACCCTGTGAAAAGTATACCGTTTGAACATTTTCCAAAATAAATAATTGAATTGTTTGTAAAAAGATAAGGCTATACCGTATCCCTTCGACCTGTATATTTCGGTAAAAAGACTTTTTTCTTAACGTATTTGAATTAAAGTCAAATACAATATTTGATGAGAAATTTGCATGTTTTTTTAATTCAAATGTTCGTTTATGACAAACCCTCTTTTCTAAATTTCTTAAAGGGTAGCGAAAAATGTAGGGTTTTTTGAATGAACTTAATAAGCGTACATTATCTTTCAAGTTACTAAACTTCCAATTTTTACGGATATGGGAACGGTTTTTAATAAAATGGTTAAAAATAGTTGTCTTAGCTTGTTTTTTGCGTAGCTTTTTACCAGTACACTTTAGTAATAAATTTAAATATTGAGTATATGAGGGTTGCTCTTGCAATTTATTGCTATCATATAAGTTCAAATTCCGTTTTGATTTAAATTGAATCTTGTTGTCATTAGAGACAAAAAATTTAATCATTCCAAAATTTTGATAGCGCATAAAAACCTTTTTAACAAAGTCAAACATCAAGGCTAATTCAATTTTAACCAATTTACGGCCTTCAAAAAGTGACTCAACTTTAGGTAAACCCTGGACAATATCACTCGTTGTAGGTTTATAGTAAACTAAATCAGCCAAGAAATCTCCTTGAAAAATAAACCCACTTAATGTATTTTCGTGTGGTTTTGTTTGTTTAACCCAATTATTAACAAAACTAGTTAGTGTATCTGCTTGCCAACAAGTAAGGCTATTAGGGAAGTATGTAGGGGGGGTTTGTGCAAAACTCGCAGTAGGTTTTCTTTTTGTAATTTGCTTTGCTAACTCGTAAAATAATGTACAACTCTCGTTTACTGTTAATTGGTTTATGCCCAAAGCGTAAAGGCAATTTGTTAACGTAGACTCCTTATAACCCGCCATAAAACTATAAAGTGGTATATTAGTTTTTGTATAAAATGTGTTATCTGAGTTAGTTTCCGATAAATTAACTAATATATCTGGGCAATAGTTTTTAATTAGAGGTATTTGTGTAAATGTTGCCTTTCTAATAGAAATACCAACTGTATGAACCGAAAAAACCAGACCAGAGTGCGGCATAGCTAGGTGCTTGCGGTCTTTGTGGTTCTTCTTGGACAAAGCTTTTTTAAGAGAACTCGGTAAACGGCTTGTTGCTACTTTACTTAACTGCCCTTTCTTTACGTAACCATTTAGATGAAAAGGGTCCCCTTGTTTAAAATACACATTTAATGGATAGTATGCATTGTTGAAAGGTGCAGAAAATGTATGTATATTTCTTTTGGTTAAATACAGCCTATAATTTTCATAATTTCCACTTTTCTCTAAATTCTTTACCACGCCCATTGGCAGGATAACACCACTTTTTTCTGCATATGAAAAATTAATGGGTTCGCTCGGACCTTTTGAAAGGGAATTTGTACCCGTTCCTAGTGTTTCTGTATTTAGTTGGTTTGGAGGGAAAAAGCCACTATTGTAAAAAGTCACTAAAGAGTCAGAAACAAATTTTTGAATAATTTTGCACAAACTTTCATAAAAAGTGTGCCTCGCACTTTTAGTTGAAAATTGGCATAAAAAGAAGTTCCTATTTTTAATAAATAGAGACCACATAATTTTTTTATGGCTAAGGTTTAATTTCTCTTTTAAATTTGTTGAGGGAAAGATAGCACTTGGTAATGGGCTGTGTTTAAAGGCAAAATTCCAATGGTTATACTTGGAAATGGGTTTTACGAATTGTGGATAAGTTGGGCTAAAGTCCGGTAAAGTTTTACCAGGCAACCAGCTCTCAACTATACCAGGTTTAGTAAAGAGCTCTATACCTAAGAAGCTATTGTTACGTAGCCAACGGGTATTATCACTTCCTGTTTGCCAAAGAGTATTTTGTGGAAAAATAAATAGGTCCTTAGCAAAACTATTAATAGGTACCACTTCTGTTGTTTGTTTATAAAGAATACAGTGCTTTTTTAAGTGGCCTTTTAAGAGGCCGAAAAACTTCTGTGGAGTTTGGGCCTGTTTTGCAAAAAAAAGAGTGCTTGGGCCTTTTAGGTAAATTGTTAAGCGACTTTTTCTTAGTTTGCGTGGCCCTATATTAGAAAAGGCTCTTTTATATTTGTTGCTTAACAGTAGCTTACTAGAATGAATGCCTGATTTTTTAGACACGATTTGGATGACACAGTTTTCCTTGTTTAGGTTGTGGACCAATTGTCCTACCCTAGCTTCCCTTGTGTTGCCACCTTTTGGTTGTGAATAACCTATGTTTTGTAATAAAGTATACGATACATTATTTTGCACCTTATATTTATTTTTCCAAAAATTTTTAGTAAATAAAGTTTGGGTGTTTAATCGAAATTTACGTTGGATAGACAATGACTTGCCACCAACTTTATTAGAAACTGTATATAAAGGGTGTTGTAGAATTTCATACTTCGACCAATGTTTTACTACTTCTTTTTTAATACATAAATCTTCCAGTACATTATTAAAGGGTGGAATAGGTGAATGTACTAAATTAACTTGGTTTAAATGTACCTTTTTCTTATTAAAACCAATAATAGCATTTTGCTCAACTCGATCAGTTGATTGCACACCATTACATTCTAATTTTTGATATTCCGCCTGTGCAATAATAAACTCAAAGAGCGGGTATTTGATGAATTCAAAACTATTCTTTTCGATATTGACAATATAATGGGGGAATTCCTTACTATTTTTTGCAACAAAACTTTTTTGGTTGAATTGGGGCTTTCTTGGGAGGCTAAAATTGAATGTAGCCTGAATATTAATTCTATTAACGGCTTCATCAGAACAATTTATAATACTTCTTTTCCACAAAGAGTACGAGCGTGAACGTTTTTTAGCAAAATAGAATGTATCATGCCAAGTTAATGCCTTATTAATAAAACGTGCACGCAATTTATTTGTATTAATATGGGTTTGGGTTTTTTCAACATCTAGAACTTTCGTAATTAGGTTGCTTGGCAAACCTCTAATTTTAATTAAAAGTGTATCATTGCCATGATATTTTTTAAGTAATTCGTTTTTAATTGCAACTGGCGCCCCATTTAATAGTTTTTCACGGTTAGCTTCTATTATTTTTTTATCGAAGTTATAAGGCAAGCCTAAAGTACAAAAACCAGTCTTTACCTCTTTTTGTAAACGCTGTAGCTTATCTGGTAGCCTACCCGTAGCTGCATTTTGCAAAACATTTTGGTCAAAAAAGTAATAGCGATCAGAAGTTAAAATGGCTTCTTCTGATACGTTTGCTTTTTGGACTGTTTGAGTAGTTGTTTGTAAAGGGAGGCAGAGTTTGACATTTGAAAAGCATGAGATACCTGTTTCACCTGAATTTGGGGCGAAAATGGGTTCACTTGTTGTTTCTTGTTCTCCTGCTAAGTCTGTATTTTGCGGCGGCATTGCAATAATTTGACCATATTTAACGTATTCTTTGTCATGGGCAATGATGATAGACCTTTCAGGGACCGTAAAACTTATTGATTCTAAGGTTATTTGGTCAATAATTTGTAAGGTAGAGTTTGCTAAAGCTTCGTAACCTTGGTCACCAAATATAGTTCTTTCTAATGCCAAAGTATCCGGTTTTGGGTGAATACGTAGAATACCTGTTCGGGGTGCCCGTAATAAACTTTGGCTTTTTCCACTGAAGACCCCACCCGTATGGAACGTCCGCATTGTCAATTGCGTGCCTGGTTCACCAATAGACTGTGCTGCAATAATGCCTACTGCTTCTCCAATAGGTACAATGGTGTTAGAGCATAGGGACCATCCATAACAAAGTTGGCATAAAGCATTTTGACACGCACAAGTAATAGGGGACCTTATTAAAACAGAATCCTTTAACCGGTCTGTTTGCCGGGGTGTAATAATACTATTTCTTTTAAACAAAGTTCCTTTATCGTCTAAAACCACGTCTTCAGCTAAAACGCGCCCAATACTACGAGTTTGAAGTGAAACTGCAATTGAATTATCTAAAATTAAAGGTTCTAAAAAAATACCTTTTTTTGTTTCACAATCAGATGTTCGAATAACTAATGCATGAGCCACATCAACTAAGCGACGGGTCATATAGCCAGCATCTGCTGTTCGGATAGCAGTATCGACGAGGCCCTTTCGCGCTCCATAACAAGAAATAACATATTCAGAGATAGATAAACCTTCTCGGAAATTACTAGTAATTGGGAACTCAATTAGGGTACCTTTGGGGTTAGACATCAACCCACGCATACCAATTAATTGGCGTACTTGTGAAATATTACCCCGGGCACCAGAAAATGCCATCATGTACACAGGGTTAAAAGGGTTTGTTGAAAGAAAATAATGCAAAATTCCTGGCTTTAATAAATCATTAGCATAAGTCCAAGTGTAAAGGGCCTTTTGTACACGCTCGCTAGCAGTAATTAAACCTGATTGCCATTGACTTTCTGTTATAGCAATTTGCCCCTTTGCGCTTTTTAATATAGCTTTTTTTTCAATGGGGATGTGTAAATCATGTGGGCTGATAGAGACCCCGGCAAGTGTCGCATTGTGAAAACCAACATTTTTTAAAATGTCTAGCATTCTCGCTGTCTTTATGAATCCGTAGTGAAGTCCCCACCAACTAATAAGTCGTTTGATAGTACCCTTATCAAAATGTGTATCGTAAAGTACTGGGGTATTTGTAAGAAGATTTAAGTTAGGGTAATTTTTTTGCATAAATTAAAAATCGTTAGCGTTTACTACGATCTAGTTTGTCAGTTAAAAATCTGCTCTATTTGCAAGTGCACAAGAAGATAGGTGGGCGCTAAAGAGCAAACGGCCAACACTGATTCGCTGATACCTAAGAATTTTTTCAGACCAAGTATCAAACTCTTTTTTTCCATTATTAGAGAGAACTGTTTTATTCCCATATTTTAATAAACATGCATAATATATTTTGTCTTTAATTTTAGGCATAGCTTTATTAACAAGCATTCGAACCCAAATTACCGTATGTGGTGAGGGCATTTTGTTATAGACCCATGACAAAGCTGTTGCTAAATTAGGGAAAACCTGTTCCTTGGAGTACTTAAAGTAGGGTAAAACCGGTGATAAGGTTAAGTAGTAAAACCCAAGAATCATGTCTTGGCTTGGTGCGGTAACAGGTTGGCCATTTGCTGGTGACACTAAATTTAATGTAGAAAGTAATATTGTACGTGCTTCAAGTTGTGATGATTTTGCTAATGGAACATGCACTGCCATTTGGTCACCATCAAAATCTGCATTAAATGGGGGACAGACTAATGGGTGCAATCGAATCGCTTTTCCACCAATCAACGTTGGAACAAATGCTTGAACACTTAAGCGGTGCAAACTGGGTGCTCGGTTTAAAAAGATTAATCGACTTTGCATAATTTCTAGCAAAAGTTGCCAAATAATAGGAATACGGTAATAAATAATAAGTTTTGCACCACGTACAGTCCTTGTCAATTTACTTTCCAACAATTTTTGTATAATAAATGGTTGGAATAGTTCAAGGGCCATCTCTCGCGGTAAACCACATTCATGCAATTGCAAATGTGGGCCAACAACAATTACTGACCGGCCTGAATAGTCAACGCGTTTACCAAGTAAGTTCCAACGAAAACGGCCTTGCTTACCTTTGATGTTATCAATTAAACTCTTTAATGGGCGGGAATTGCGCCCGACTGCAGTATTTCTACCTTTTGTATTGCTAAATAAGACCTCAATACTCTTTACAACAAGACCCCGGGCAAATGAACAGCTCGTAAGGGGGGCATCAATTTCTTTTAACTTTTCTAAAGCCTTATTACGAATTAAGACACGCCTATATAAGTCATTTAAATCTGATGTTGCAAACCTATCATCGCTCAATTGCAATAAAGGCCGTAAGGTCGGTGGTAAAACGGGCAAATAGGAAATAATCATCCATGCAGGGTCTACCCCATCTAACACAAAATTTTTCCTAACCCTAAGGGCTTGTAGTTTATTTTGGCGCCGTAAGCGTTTTAGTTTTGATTGCCTTGGTTCATCAATATAAAATGATTGCAAAATACGCGGTAAGCAGCTTGTTGTTCTGACATTACGCTCTTCCAAATACTTTGCATATGGTTTATTATTGATAGTTAATAAGTGTTCAATAGCTTCTGCATGGTTATAATAACGCACATTCCCACCCCAAAGACTTTTGATTTGGCTTTGTTGGTCACGGGTTTGGAACCAGGCTTGTTTACGACTTCGGGCTAAAAGGTAACGGGAAAATTCTTTATTTTGCTCTGTTGGGTAAATTTCCAAAGATTCGGAAATCCAACGTAATGCCCTATGCGCGCAAGCTTTTTGGGCTCGGTAAGTCTGCCCGAAAATTGGCTTTAGTGGATGAATGCGCAAGCGTTTTATAGCATTTTTGGATTTACGGCCAAGCCCCAGTAAATCACGACGTTTAAATGAGCTATCTTGGAGTTGGGTAAACCCACCATCGATTAATTCCAATAACAATGGTCTGAAGCCTGTTAAAGTTGATATTACAGAAGGCCGTGATTTCAAATACCAGGAATGGGTAATTGGCATTGATAAGCGTATTGTACTCATTTGGTATCGTCGTACCGAGGCTTGTGTAAATTCGACTTGACATATGGGGCAGAAGTAGCGAAGGCCCTCGTACCTTTCTCGCCGCTTTTTCTTTTTAATAGAATTGCAAGCACATTCCATATCAAAAATTGGCCCAAAAATGCGCTCGCAAAAAAGCCCACTCTTAACAGGTTTATGAGTCCGGTAATTGATTGTTTCTGCCTTTTCTACGATTGTATGCCGCCAAACATTACCATGTTTGGGTTGAGGTGTTGTTGCCCAGAGGATGATTCTTTCTGGAGAAGCTAGCCTTATACGGATTGCTTGAAAAGGAGCTTGTACATCTAACGATTTTGTCATAAATTGTCTTATAAATTTTTTACTAATTTAAAAATGGTAAATATTTTTACTTTAAAAGGCGAAAGCCTTCAATATCGAAACATAATGAACGTAATTCACGTAAAAGTACTAAAAAAGATTCCGGGGTTGCTGGAAAAGGTAGTATTTCATTATTAAATAAAGCATGAAGCATTTTTTCTCGTCCCAATAAATCATCAGATTTTAGTGTTAACAATTCATGCAGAGTATATGCAGCTCCATAACCCTCTAAAGCCCAAACTTCCATTTCCCCAAAACGTTGACCTCCATTTTTTGCTCGTCCACCAACTGGTTGTTGGGTAATCAAAGAATATGGCCCAGTTGAGCGGGCATGTATTTTGTGCTCAACAAGGTGGTTTAATTTCAATATATAACTTTTAGTAACCATAACTGGTTGATCGAATGGCTTACCAGTTCGGCCATCAAATAATATACTTTTTCCAGGATGGTTTGGCTCAAAAAGCCAGCGGAATCCAGAAACACAAGACGCTTGCCATAAATTTTGGTAAATTAAACTGTTGGAATTTTCTTTGCCAAACATTTCATCAAACGGTAAGTTCCTAACTTGATAACCTAACAAAGAAGCAGACCAGCCTAATAAGCCTTCAAAAATTTGCCCGACATTCATACGGGAAGGTACACCTAAAGGGTTCAAAATCATATCAATAGGTGATCCATCTGGTGTATAAGGCATGTTTGCTTCTGGCAGGATTGTTGCAATAATACCTTTATTTCCATGACGACCAGCCATTTTATCACCAACTTGTAAGCGGTGCTCGTAGCCAACATTTAATCGAATACCTTTAGTTGAGGTCTGTGAAACATTTAAAATTCGACCAGACTTTTTTGTGGGCATTCTTAATGACACATCTTTACCTGTTGGGACAGGGGCACCAAAAATAGCTTTTAATAGCCGTTCCTCTGGTAGGGGTTCATGTGTTGGTAAAAAAGCTAACTTACCGATCAAAATATCTTTTTGCTTTACCCAAGAACCTACTGCACCGATGCCTGAAGGATTTAATTGGCTCGTTTCGACCCCAATACCCCCAGTAATATCACAAGTCAATAATTCATACCCCCGTTTTTGTTGTTGCACATTTGTTTCAAATTTTTTAATGTGGAACGAAGTAAACATATCATTTTTCACACAATTTTCACTAATGATTAAAGCATCTTCAAAATTGTAACCTTCCCATGACATATAAGCTAAAAGGAGGTTTTTACCAACTGATAGTTCACCACCATCACTTGAAAAACTTTCGGCTATTAAGGAACCTAAGTTAACCCATTCATTTATAGGGGCAACAGCTCTTTGGTGAAAAGATAAGCCCTGATTTGTTCGTTGGTGAGTTGTTAATTTATAATTATTCCAACCTTTTCTTAAAATATAACTTAAATTTTGGAACCTATAGTTCGCACAATAAAAATAGGTAGGTTTGTTAGTTACAAACCTATTAGTATTTTTATAGCTCGAACGCGTCCAAAGGTCTTTCCCGTCTGAATAAATAACCCAACCTGGTTTGTTTGCATGTATACTTGTTCCAGAATCATAAATAATATGCGCCTCTAATCCAGTACCCACGATTGGTCGCTCATTTTTTAATAATGGAATTGCTTGCCGTTGCATATTTGAACCCATTAAAGCACGGTTTGCATCATTATGCTCAACAAATGGAATTAACGCAGTTGCCACTGATAAAATTTGACAAGGTGATACATCAAAAGTAGTTACAAAATGGCTAAAATATTGAAGGAATTGTTCATTTGAACGCGCAAAAATTGGTTGGGGTTGGAGTTTAAAAGTATACGGTTGTAATGCATAATCATTTGTTACCCTACGAAATGAAAAATCTTCAATCGTAGAAAAAAACTGGGGGGTTGTATAAAAGTGACAGTTGCGGTAACGGCCCGAAAAAGTAGGTGATTCTAATAACCCATTTTGATCTACACGTGAGTATAAAGATAATGAAGAAATTAACCCAGCATTTTGGCCTTCTGGTGTTTCAATAGGACATAATTTTCCATAGTAGCTTGGATGAATATCCCGAACAGCAAATCCAGCAGTTTCGCGCTTTAAGCCTCCAGGACCTAAACAACTAATCCTGCGTTTGTGCGTCACACTTGCTAATGCATTCGTTTCATCAAGTAGTTGCGACAAAGGATTTAATGTAAAAATTTTGCGCCAATCGGGATAAAGTTTTCGTAAAATAAAAGAACTCATCCAATTCTGCAAATTAATTCCTTGTTTTAAAAGGGCTTTAACAAAAAACTTTCTCCAAGTTTGGCGGAAGCCAAAAGATTTTTTGGAAAGACTTTTTTTAATTAAACGCTTTGAGGAATTCTTGGTGCTGTATGTAGTTTTATCAAGGCTTTGAAATGTTAAAATATCTTGCAATGGTTCTGTTAATAATTCCCCAATTGTTCGAACCCGTCGGTTTTTTAATTGATCTATATTATCAATCGCAGCATGACCGTGGTGAATTAGGAATAGTTCTCTAACGGCAACTAAAAGGTCTTCTGGTGTAATAGTTATTGTAGAATTATTGCTAATTCCAAACTTATTATTTAGGCTCTTTCGACCAAATTTCCCTAAAAGGCATGCAGTAAATGGACTAACATAACGTTGCTTAATAAAAAAATAGGCTTTAATTGCACCCAATTTTCCTGAAAACCCCATGATATTCGCAAATTGTTTAAGTGCATTTTGGAATGGAGATAAAGTCTTTTCATACCTAAAGTTTTTTGTTTTTAAAAAAGCACGTGTTGGTTCAAAAAAAGTAATGCTTCCAGGAAAAGCTGCGGCAATTGTTTCTTGGGAAAAACCTAGTGCTTTTAAAAATAGTGTTACCGGGACTTTTGGCTTCTTTGGCAAAATTTCAACCCAAATGCATAAATTACGGTCAGTAGATATTTGTAACCAAGAATGTTGTAAAAATAGGAACTTAACTGTATATAGTCGAGTGCCTTTTTTATTAACCCGCACACTATAATAGACTCCTGGGTTACGGACTAACTGATTTACAACAACTCGTCGAATGCCTCGAATAATAAAATCGCCGCCTTTATCTACCATCAAAGGCACCATAGCAAATTTTAATGGAAAAACAAATGACATTGGCCGCCCATATTGAAACATATATTTGGCGTTATTAAAAGCTTTCAACATAGGCAAATCAACAATTGCTGTTGACTTAAAAAACCCTGGTTTATTCAATAAATTTTTTTGTTTTGCTTTATAAAAAAAGAGGTCAATAATACATGGTACATAAACAGTAGAGCTATATGTTTTTGTAGTACGTTGCGCTTCGTTAGTTGTCATTCTTGGAAAAGCTAACACTTTATTTCCACCTGACAGAGAGATACGAATAAAGCCATACTCCACTCGGGTAATACGTTGGAAAGATAGGGAGTAAAAACTTTCTTGAATAAACCAAAAAAAACTATTTCGCTGGGAACTCAGCAAATTCTGCCTATAAGCTTGGTACCGTTGAATTTTTCTTGAGGAATTTAGATACATATATAATTAGTAGAGTAGAACGTTGATCGTGATATTAGAAAACAGAAATAATAGAAGACTGAATGGGTGGTTAAATATTTCGTGGGTATGTTATCAGGTATACTTATATTGATTGTTGTGAAATAGGTTTTATTTGTTGATTAATTTGGAAAGAATACTACCATATTTTACAAGGTAACCAATATAATTATAAAAATTACATAATTTTTGGCTTATTATCTTGTTTGTTTAGGGTATTATTTTATATAAGGGGATATGAAAATATTTTTTCTATATAGAGATATAAAAATATGTGGGCTTAAAAGACCTTTTTAACCCATAAAGTAAATTAAAAAGAGGAATTTATTTATGTCATTATTGAATTGGTTTGATGATCGTCGTCGTCTAAAGGAATTAAAAAAGAAACGTCATTTTGAATCTCAATACGATGGTAGTAAAGGCTTGTGGACACAATGTGATTCTTGTAATAATGTGCTATATATAAAGCATCTAAAAGAGAATCAATCGGTTTGCACAAATTGTGGGTACCATTTACGTATGAATAGTACGGACCGGATAACTGGTTTGGTTGATGAAGGAACTTGGATCCCACTTTTTAGCGAGTTTACTTCTTGCAATCCCCTTGAGTTTAAAGATAAACGTTGTTATTCAGAACGTTTAACAGATGCACAAAATTTTACAGGTTTAACTGATGCTATACAAACAGGGTTAGGGAAAATAAATGGTTATACGTTTGTTTTAGGAACAATGGATTTTGGTTTTATGGGTGGCAGTATGGGTTCCGTTGTAGGGGAAAAGATTACAAGGCTAATTGAGTATGCTACAGAGAAAGATTTACCTATAGTTATTGTGTGTGCTTCTGGAGGTGCACGTATGCAGGAAGGTATTTTTAGCCTAATGCAAATGGCGAAAATTTCAGGGGCATTAAACCGTTACAAAAAGGTTACAAAAAAACTTTATATACCCATTTTGACATATCCAACAACTGGGGGAGTAACCGCTAGTTTTGCAATGTTGGGGGATATGATTATAGCGGAACCAAAAGCTTTAATTGGGTTTGCTGGGCGCCGTGTAATTGAACAAACATTGCAAGAACAGTTGCCTGAAGGTTTCCAAACTTCCGAATATTTATTACGACACGGTTTGGTCGATTTAATTGTCCCAAGGTTATTGTTAAAACAAGCTATTTCTGAGGTTTTCAAAATGTACACTGCTCCGAATAAAAAGATAGGAAATATTTTATCTGTATAATAGATAAAAAACATTTTTCTTAATTTGTCTAATTCTTATTTACAAACCATGCATCCAATTCAAATACGTAGAGACCTAATTATTGGGACAAGAACAGTAGAAAATTATTTGTGGTCCTCCATTTTATTTGTAGGAGGAACCAAATTCATTAACGTAACTCCTTCAAGTATAAGCGGCTTTGAAATTACCGTTACACAACAATTAGTCATGGGTTTATATGGTTATATTGCCATTTCCATTGCTATTTACCTTATGTGCTCCATTTTATGGGATGTTGGTGGGGGTTATAATGAGTACAATAAAGATCAAGGAGTATTAACAGTTGTTCGTTGGGGTTTTCCTGGCAAAACCCGTCGGGTTCAACTTGAGATACCTTTCTCTACAATCCAAGCACTTTCTATCCAAGCGCCAAATTCCTACTTCTCTAAAAACGGAGTAAACCTTCAGTACCAAAATGGAAAAAGCCTGCCTTTATTACATTCGAATCAAACATTAACATTGTATGAACTAGAAAAATATGCCACGCAAGTGGCACTTTTTATTGAAGTCCCATTAACTTAAAGTAAACAATTTTTAGGAGACCTTTATGCCAATCGGAGTACCACGCGTACCATACCGTTTACCCGGTGAACCTGCTGCACAGTGGGTTGATATATACAACCGTTTATATAGAGAACGTATTTTATTTTTAGGTCAAGTTATTGATGATGAATTAGCAAATCAACTTATTGGTATTATGCTTTACTTAAACTCCGAGGATGAGTCTAAAGAGCTTTATATGTACATTAATTCTCCAGGTGGGTATGTTAACGCAGGTTTAGCTATTTATGATACTATGCAACATATTCAAGCAAACATTACGACAATTTGTGTTGGGTGTGCCTCTTCTATGGCTTCTTTCGTGCTTGTTGGAGGCACTTTAGGACAGCGGATTGCATTACAGCATGCACGGGTTATGATTCACCAACCTTTAGGTGGGTCTCAAGGCCAGGCAAGTAACATTAAACTAGAAGCTTTAGAAGTTTTGCGCTTACGTCAACAAGTTGGTCGTTTGTATGCAAAACGAACTGGCCAGTCATTAGCTGTAATTGCCCGAGACATGGATAGAGATCGCTACCTTTCGGCGAGTGAAGCGCGTGAATATGGTTTAATTGACAATGTAGTACAACAAGAAAAAAAGCAAGTCGTTTATAATTCGATTAATTAGTTCTATTCAAAATTTTTACTTCTTAATTAAGAAGTAAAAATTTTAGACAAATAATATTATTTAAGGGCCAATCAAAGCGGATAACGCGATTTGAACGCGCGACTTAGACCTTGGCAAGGTCTCA
>JACKZZ010004931.1_pt1 | contig 16056 bp, 13 predicted proteins | sample 8027871 | NCBI WGS metagenome assembly JACKZZ01 (sample SAMN15724774, study PRJNA655200) | protist metagenome | isolation source: fluorescence activated cell sorting (FACS) single amplified genomes of... | place: USA: West Boothbay Harbor, Gulf of Maine | collected 2000-07-19
CAATATCATATATAAAGTAGCTACATGATAAATAGAAAGAGTAAATTCTTTTTTTTTCTTTTCTTGCTTATCTTTAGTACATTTTGTAATATCTACTTTTTTCATAAACGTTTTATAAAATTTACCTGTTTTATAATTTTCGTACTAGAATTTTTAAATACTATTTATAAATTCAAAAAACTAGAATTTTTTAGTTAATGCTTTGTATTGGACTTGAACCAACACTCTTTTAATAAGAAACAGATTTTAAGTCTGACGCGTCTACCAATTCCGCCAACAAAGCTTTTAAAAGTTTAAATTAGATTATTTTAATAAGACTATAAAAATCTTAAAATAGTTTTTAAAAAGTTAAAAAATATATATTATCTTTTCCAAATATATTTTTTAGAAACTCGCTTTCCATTAATTAAAGTTTGATATACTACAATTAAAAACACAAATGCCGAAATAGCTGATACTTGAGATCCAAATGAAGCAATAGCATTCCATCCTGCATAAGCATCTGGATAATCTGGAATTCTTCTAGGCATTCCAGCTAATCCTAAAAAATGCATTGGAAAAAAAGTTAAATTTACTCCAATAAAGAATAACCAGAAATGAATTTGTCCTAAAATTTCTGGATATTGGTATCCACTAATTTTACCAATCCAATAATACCATCCTGCAAAAATAGCAAAAACTGCTCCCATTGATAACACATAATGAAAATGTCCAACAATATAATAAGTATCATGCATCATTGCAGAAACTCCTGAATTAGAAAGAACTACTCCTGTTAATCCTCCTACGGTAAATAAAAATAAAAATCCAATAGTGAATAACATAGGTGTTTCAATTTTAATTGAACCTCCCCACATAGTTGCTAACCAACTAAAAATTTTAATTCCAGTTGGAACTGCAATAATCATAGTTGCGGCTGTAAAATATGCTCTAGTATCTACATCAAGACCAACAGTATACATATGATGAGCCCATACAATAAAACCTAAAAACCCAATAGAAAGCATAGCATAAACCATTCCTAGATATCCAAAAACCGGTTTGTTTGAAAAAGTTGAAATAGTTTGACTAACCATACCAAAAGCTGGTAAAATTAAAATATATACTTCTGGATGTCCAAAAAACCAAAATAAATGTTGGTATAAAACTGGATCTCCTCCTCCTGCAGGATCAAAAAAACTAGTATTGAAATTACGATCTGTTAATAGCATAGTAATAGCCCCTCCTAAAACTGGGATAGCTAACACTAATAATACAGCAGTAATTAAAATCGACCAAACATATAAAGGTAATCTATGCATAGTTAAACCTGGAGCTCTCATATTAATAATAGTTACAATAAAATTAATTGCTCCTAAAATAGATGAAGCTCCTGATAAATGTAAACTAAAAATTGCTAAATCAACAGAAGGCCCAGAATGAGCTTGAACTGAACTTAATGGTGGATAAACGGTCCATCCTGTCCCAGGTCCAGCTTCTACTAAAGCTGAAGATAAAAGTAATAATAAAGACGGTGGTAATAACCAAAATGAAATATTATTTAATCTTGGAAATGCCATATCTGGTGCACCTAACATTAAAGGAATAATGATATTACCAAAACCTCCAATTAGAATCGGCATAACCATAAAAAAAATCATTAAAAAAGCATGTCCAGTAACTAAAACATTATAAAGTTGATGATTTCCATTTAAAAGTTGATTCCCTGGGTTAGCTAATTCTAATCGAATTAATACTGACATGGTTGTACCTAAAATTCCTGAAAAACCTCCAAAAATCAGATATAAAACACCAATATCTTTATGATTGGTTGAAAATAACCAACGTGACGAAGCATTATATAAGTTGTTAACAAAAGTTGACATCCTAAAACTTAAATTTTTTCTACTTTATTGTAATTTTATATATCGAAAATAAATTAAAAAGGGAATCGAACCCTTATTCTAAGATTTGCAATCTAATACATTACCATTATGTTATTTAATTATAAAAATAAAATGGGCTTTATAAGAGTTGAACTTATATTATTACCGTTATGAGCAGTACGTTTTACCATTAAACTAAAAGCCCCTTTGTAAAAAATAAAATTAATTTAACCTAAAATAATTTAGTTTTTTTATTATTTAACAAAGAATATTTTAAATATTTGTCATTTCTGGAAAATTTGATGCAGATTTTCGTACTAATTGTGAACATTGATTCATCACTAAAGAATTTTTAGTAAAATTATTAGATAAATAAAAATCTTCAATATTTGATTTAATTGGATAATTACTAACTTGAACAATATTAGAATTTAAATCCTCTTTTGACGTTAAAATTTTATTTAATGTAGTACCTTTAGTTTTTGAAGTAAAGATTTCTAATAAATAATTTAAAGAATTAACTTTATTCGAAATATCTTTTTCATTTACATCAAAAACTGAACGAAAAATATTTTTAACAGATTGAGCATTAAAAAATGTACTAAAAGTTTTACTAGTTTTTTGAGGTTTTTCTTCTAAATTTAAGAAAATCTCTTCAGTTTCAAAACTTGTTAAAGTTGGAATAATTAAATCGGCATCTAAAGCCATATTAGATCCATGACTATTTAACCATACTAAATTTGATTTTTTTTTATAAAAAATTTTTCTTAAACTTACTACATCATCTAAGTTAACAGCAAAAAAAATACTTTCTTGTTGTAGATTCTTACTATTTAAATTTTTAATATTTAAATAATCTTGAACAGCACTATTACAATGCGCTTTAATTTGAATTATTTTAGCACTTACAAAATTAAAACGTATAAAATGAATTAGCTTTTCTACTCCAAAAAATCTTTTATTTAAATGTTCTCCCATTAAAATTAATGGATTTTTAGAATGAATTAATAGTTGTGATAAAAAAAAATTTTTACCTTCAAAAATATTTAAAATTTTATTTAAATTCAAATTAATAAAGTTTGTTGGAATATTATAAGAAAACGATTGCCCTAAACTATAAATATTATACATATTATTTTTATATTTAAAACGCAATTTTACATTTAATATTGCACTTTCTAATTTAGGATTTGAACTTAATAAAAAACAAACATTATTACTACTATCAATATCAGCAATTCTATCAACCGAATTAGTTTTAAAAAAATTATTACGCCCCATATTTAAATTAACAGTACTTAGAACAATTCGACCTGTAAATTTATTTTTTAATTTTTTTAAAAATTCTACTGTATATAAATCAAGTTCATTATTTATTAAAATATTAATTTTTTTTTTAGTATTTAATAAATTAGTAATATTTTCAAAAAAATGCACCCATTTAATTGTCTTATATTTATCCGTTTTTAAATCATATTTAAATAAATTTTCAATACGATTATTTTTTAACGAATCATAAGAAAAACGTGCTTTATCTGAAATGATACTACCATTAATTGAACTACACGGTTTTGGAATAATTCTAAAAATTTCTGATTCTTTAAAATTAATATAAATATTAGATCCTAAACTATCTGTTAAATCAATACTCTCATTTAATTTTAATTCCCATGGACGTGATTTAAATGCATATGGTTTTGAAGTTAAAGCTCCCACTGGACATAAATCAATTACATTTCCTGAAATTTCCGACTTAAACATTTGAGACACATAATTTCCAATTTCAGTAGAAGTCCCACGGTTGAAAGTACCTAAATAATCTAAACCCGCTATTTCAGAACTAAAACGAACACATCGTGTACAATGAATACAACGAGTCATTATTGTTTTAATTAAAGGACCACAATTTTTATCCTCTACTCCTCGCTTATTAAAAAAAAAACGGCTATAATCACTCCCAAAACTTTTAGTTTGATCTTGTAAATCACATTCTCCTGCTTGATCACAAATTGGACAATCTAAAGGATGGTTGATTAATAAAGTTTCTACTATATTTTCACGCGCTTTTTTTACAAATAAACTATTAATAAGAATACTCATATTATTGTCTACTTCAGTAACACATGAAGCAACAGGCTTTTCTAATCCTTCAATTTCAACTAAGCACATTCGGCAATTACCTGCAACTGATAATGTTTCATGATAACAAAAACGTGGAATAGTAATACCTAAAGATTTGCATGCTTCCAAAATTGAAATTTTTGGTTTTACTAAAAATTCAATATGATCGATTTTTATTGAAATCATAAAAAAATAAACTAATTATTTATAAAATATTTGCTAATTTACACAATATATTTTTTTTTTAATAAAATAACTATTATTTTAATTTCTTACTAATTTATTTTCAATTATACCAATAACTGGAACTAATACTAATAAAAAAATAAAATAAAATGCAGTAGCAGCCATTCCTACTTCAATATAAGGGCTTTCTACTGGTTTTTGTCCTAACCATCCTAATAGTAAAAAATCAGAAACTAAAAACCAATAAGCAATACTAAAAATTGGCCGGAATTTACTGCTTCGTACTTTTGATGTATTAATAATAGGTAACAATAATAAAATTAAAATAGCAGCTACCATAGCAACAACTCCTCCTAATTTATCCGGAATAGACCGTAAAATAGCATAAAAAGGTAAAAAATACCATTCAGGAACAATATGAGCTGGAGTAACTAATGGATTCGCTGGTATATAATTATCTGCATGACCTAAAACATTTGGATAGAATATAACAAAAAATGCAAAAAATAAAACTAAAATTAAAAAAGAAAATAAATCTTTAACATAAAAATATGGATAAAATGATACAGTGTCTGGATTTGAATTTAATCCTAATGGATTATTAGAACCATTTTGATGTAATAAACTTAAATGTAATAACACTAAACCTACAATTAAAAATGGAACTAAATAATGAAGACTAAAAAATCTATTTAAAGTAGCATTACTAACTGAAAAGCCTCCCCAAAGCCATTCAACAATTGATCCACCAACAAATGGAATTGCTGAAAATAAATTAGTAATTACAGTTGCTCCCCAAAAACTCATTTGACCCCATGGTAAAACGTAACCCATAAAAGCAGTTGCCATCATTAATAAAAAAATAATTACACCACTTGCCCAAAGTCTCCCTCGAGGGTACATATAAGATCCATAATAAAGACCACGAAAAATATGAGAATAAACAACAATAAAAAACATTGAAGCTCCATTTGCATGTAAATATCGAATTAACCATCCATTATTTACATCACGCATAATATGTTCAACACTGGAAAAAGCCATATCAATATGAGGAGTATAATGCATGGCTAAAAAAATCCCTGTAACAATTTGAATAACTAAACACAATCCCGCAGTTAAACCAAAACTCCAAAAATAATTTAAATTTATCGGAGTTGGATAATCAATAATATGAGAATCCACAAAAGATAAGATAAAATCTTTATTCCATCTAGCTTTTAACATAATTAAATATATATAATAATTTATTTAGATTATTTTATTAAGACTATATAAATCTTAAAAAAATTTAAAAGACTTAGTCAATTACAAGATCTTCTAATTTAGCAGTAATCCAATTTGTAAATTGATCAACAGAAACACCTTTTACTACAATTGGCATAAACCCATGATTTACTCCACAAATTTCACTACATTGACCATAATAAACTCCTTCTCTTTTAATAAACAATGATGCTTGACTTAGTCGTCCAGGGCAAGCATCAACTTTAACACCGAAAGATGGAACAGCCCAACAATGTAAAACGTCAGCAGCTGTTACTAATAGTCTAATATGACTATTAACAGGTAATACAATTCGATTATCAACTTCTAATAATCTAAATGAACCTTTTAATAAATCATCGCTTGCAATCATATATGAATCAAAAGCTAATGTGTCTCCACCTTCTAAACTTACATAATCAGAATATTCATAACTCCAATACCATTGGTGACCAATAATTTTTAAAGTTAACACTGGATCAATTAATTCATCTAATGAATATAATAACGCAAAAGATGGAACTGCAATTAATAATAAAATAACAGCTGGAATAATAGTCCACACAATCTCTAACAGGCTAGAATGAGTAAATTTATTTGAAACAGGATTTGTTTCCATATTAAATGTTACAACAATTTTGTATATAAATAATACAACAAAAATCCCAATGGCTAATATAAAAAATAATATATAATTATGGAAATAAACCATACCTTCAAACATTGGAGTAGCTGGATCTTGACAAAAAAGTTGCCATGGCTCAGCTGCATCACAAAATGTTATAAATGAAGAATTTAATAAAATATTAAAACTTAACATAAAATTTTTATTTTAAACTTATTGCTTTTATTAGACTTAAATTAATATATTTTAAATCTAAAACGTCTAGCAATTCCGCTAACAAAGCTATATTAAAAAATGGGCAAATAATGGGACTTGAACCCACAACCATCAAAGCCACAATTTGATACTCTACCATTAAGCTATATTTACCAAAAAAAATATTTTAAAATTATTTAATGAATATCTTCTTCATAATATCCAAAAAAAATAGCTAAGACAAAAATAATACTAGAAAAAAATGCCTGCTCAAACGAAAATAGAATAAAAACCGCCATAAAACCTAAAATATTAATTAAATAACTTATCATAAACCCATTTTGAAAGTTTTTAATAAATATCATCATATTAAGAAATGAATTTAAAATACCAGTAGGCCCGGCTCTTTCTAATAATCCTCGATCAATAGTTTTATAGAAATAATTATAACTTGTATCTAAAGCTTTTTGTCCTATAAAAGTATTATATAATTTATCAAAATACCATTTTTTATTAAAAAAATTATAAAACCATTTAAAAGATTTACTTTTTTTTATAATTAAATAGTCTAATAATTGATATTTATATAAAAAAAAAGATGCGAAAGCTCCTAATAACGTTACAATTAAAGGTAAAATTTTATAACCTATTTCTAAAAATTCAATATCAGTTAATAAATAATTTTGTGGCGCAACAAAAATTGCAGATCCCCAAAAATGAGTACCAAAACCAATAAATAAATCTTTCGATAAAAATCCTACAAAAATACTTAATAAAGATAAAAGAAATAACGGTAATGTCATACGCCATGTACCTTCATGTGCATTTAATAAAACATTTTTATTTGAATTTGGATTTGCTAAAAATACTAAAAATAATAAACGTATTGAATAAAACGCCGTTGAAAAAGCAGCTAAAACCCCTAAAATAAAAGAAAAATGCCCTGAAAGTGTATATTTAGCATAACTTACTTCTAAAATAACATCCTTTGAATAAAACCCTGCTAAAAATGGGAAACCCATTAAAGCTAAAGATCCAATAAGCATAATAGCATATGAAAAAGGTAATAAATTTTTTAAACCACCCATTTTTCGCATATCTTGTTCATCTGACATTGCATGAATAACTGAACCTGCTCCTAAAAATAATAAAGCTTTAAAAAAAGCATGATTAGATAAATGAAAGATACCCACTTCATAACTTGAAAGCCCACATGCGAACACCATATATCCTAATTGACTACAAGTTGAATATGCAATTACCCGCTTCATATCATTTTGAAATAACCCAGTGGTTGCAGCAAAAAATGCTGTCGCAGATCCAATAAAAACAACAAAGTTTAAACTTAATGGCGAAAATTCAAAAATATATGAACATCGAGCTAATAAAAAAACTCCTGCAGTTACCATGGTAGCAGCATGAATTAACGCTGAAACAGGTGTAGGTCCTTCCATAGCATCAGGTAACCAAGTATGTAACCCAATTTGAGCAGATTTTCCCATTGCTCCTAAAAATAAAAAAATTCCAATTAAATCTAATACTGGAATTTGGAAACCCATAACAATTACTTTATAATCAACTGCTAATGGAACTAAACTAAAAACAATTTCATAATCTAAGCTATTAAAAACAAAGTAAATAGTAAAAATTGCTATTAATAAAGCAAAATCTCCGATTCTATTAACCAACATTGCCTTAATTGCTGCTTTATTTGCTTGGATTCGTGTAAACCAAAAATTAATTAATAAATACGAAGAAACACCCACTCCTTCCCATCCAACAAACATTTGTAAAAAATTATTTGCTGTAACTAATATTAACATAAAAAAAGTAAATAAAGATAGATACGACATGAATCTAGGTAAATGTGGATCATTTTCCATATATTCAGTTGAATATAAATGGACAAGCGATGAAATAAAAGTTACAATAACTAACATTACTGATGTTAAACTATCAAAAAAAAAAGTCCAATCTACTTGTAATGAATCAACATAAATCCATTTAGTTAAGTTAAAAACATAAACATTCCCTGTCGAAGCAATATCATACAATAAAAAAAATGATAAGCAAAATGCTAAAAATGTACATGAAGTTGTTATAAAACATACTCCAACACCCAAAAAACGTCCAAACAAACTTCCACTAAAAAACCCTAACAGTGGTAATATTATTATTAAAAAAAACATAATTTTAATTTTTTATTTAAAAATAAAGTAAAATTCAATTTTATTTTTACAAAAATTTTAAGAAGCAATTCAAAAAAAAGAAATATTTTTAATTAACTGATTAATATTTTTTGTTTTATTTACTTCATCAAATACAATACTTGATTTTATATTTAAATCTTTTAAATTAGTATCTTTAGTATTTTGCTTAAAAAAATCATTAAGATCAAAAAAAAAATTTCCAGGAATGGAAAAATTATAACAAAATTGATTTTTTATAAAATTTAAATCTTTTTGATTTTCTTTTTTTAATATTCCTAAATTTTCTTTTGCAAATTGATTATAATTTTCAATAAAAAGCATCAATAAAAAATTATTAATATCCTCTCTAGATGATAAAATAATCTTTAATGAATATTGATTGTCTGCATTTTTTTGTAATATTTTATTAAAAGATGGTTTTACTATATTAATATACGAGTTTAATGCAAAAAGACTATAAAAAATAAAAAAAGCTTTTATTTGAATATTATTAGTAACTTTTTTTGCGAAATTTGTCGATGCTAATAAATCTTTTACTAAAAAATGTAATACTATTTTTTTTATTTTAGGCCGTTGATAAATATTTTTTAAATTATATTTTTGAATTAAATCGTAATTAACTAAATAATCACTAACAATATAATTAAATTTTTTATTATTTAAATGTACCATATTTGCAAAATTATTTAATTACTAATAAAAGATAAACTTGAACTAGCTAAATGTAAAAAAGATGAAAAAAAAGACGGATATAATCCCATTACAAAAATAAAAAAAAATAAAGGAATTAAAACAGTAAATTCTCTTAAATTCAGGTCGGTAAATTTTAATGTGTAATCAATTTTTAAATTCCCAAAAATGATTCGATTATACAACCATAATGAATAACCTCCACATAAAATTACTCCTAAAGCACTTATTATAGAAGTAATAACATTAGTTTTATAGATACTTGTTAATAGCAAAAATTCTCCAACGAAACTACTTGTACCTGGTAATGCAATATTTGCCATTGTAAAAATTAAAAAAAAAATTGCATAAATAGGCATCATATGAACTAACCCTCCATAATAATATAAAAACCGTGAATGATATCGATCATATAAAATACCAATTAATAAAAACATTCCACCAGATACAAACCCATGACTGATACTTTGTATAATTGCACCTTCAATACCTAAAATATTAAAACTAAAAATACCTAAGGTTACTAAATTCATATGTGCAATTGACGAATATGCAATAATTCGCTTTAAATCTGTTTGACGAATTGCTGTCATTGAAGCATATAAAATACCAATTAAAGATAACAAGTAAACTAAAGGTGAGAAAAAAAAAGAAGCTTCAGGAAATAATGTTAAACTAAATCTTAAAAACCCATAAACACCTAATTTTAATAAAATACCTGCTAATAATACAGAACCAACAGTTGGCGCTTCTACATGAGCTTCTGGAAGCCAAATATGAAAAGGAAACATTGGAATTTTTGATGCAAAAGATAAAAAGAAAGCTAACCATAAAAATAATTGCTCTGTTTCACTAAAATTCCATGCTAACAGATATTCTAAATTTAAAGTTCCTGTGACCGAATAAATATATAAAATACCTACTAACATCATAATAGATCCACATAAAGTATAAAAAAAAAATAAATATGCCGCTCTAATTTTTCTTTCACGTGAACCCCAAAAACCAATCATCAAATACATTGGAATTAAGATTGCTTCAAAAAAAATGTAAAAAATAAATAAATCTAATACTGAAAAAATAATCAGTAAAAATAATTCAATTGTAAGTAAAGTTAAAACATAATTTTTATAGTTGCTTTCATTCCAAATAAATAATACACAAATAAAAATTAATAAACTACTTAAAAAGAAAAAGAAAATTGATATACCATCAATTCCAAATGAATAGCTTAAATTAAATAAACTTGAACCTAAGCTATAAGTAACAATATTTTGAAAATAATAAATATTACTATCAAATTGTGTTAAAAGAATACTAGATAGAACTAAAGTTAAACCTGACGTACTCAACGCAAAAAATCGTAATAAAGAATAATTTTTTGCATCAATAAAAAATAGTATAACTAAACTAACACAAATAGTAGAAAAAATTGAAGTTAATAACATAAATTTTTATCGATCTATTTCACCAAATACTATATCTTGAGTACCAATAATAGTAACTACATCTGCAATCATATGACCTTTTGCCATATCATTTAAAACTTGTAAATGACCAAACCCTGGAGCTTTAATTTTACATCTATAAGGTCGTTCTGTATTATTGGAAACTAAATAAACCCCAAATTCTCCTTTTGGTGCTTCAGTAGCAGTATATGTTTCACCAAATGGTAAAACTAAACCTTCAGTATAAAATTTAAAATGATGAATTACTGCTTCCATCGAATTTTTCATTAAAGTACGAGATGGAGGACTAATTTTATAATTAGTTGTTTTGATAGGACCTTCTTCAATTATTTTAAGAGACTCTTGAATAATTTTTAACGATTGACGCATTTCCTCAATACGAATTAAATAACGATCATAACAATCTCCACTATTCCCAATAGGAACTGAAAAATCTAATTCTGAATATATTTCATAAGGTTGAGTTTTTCTTAAGTCCCATGAAACACCTGATCCACGTAACATTACTCCACTTAAACCCCACTCTAATGCATTCTTATAAGAAACAACTCCAATGTCTACTAAACGTTCTTTCCAAATTCGATTATCTGTAAGCATTTCTTCCATTTCATCTAATCGATAATTAAATTGAGTGGCAAATAAATGCACATCATCTAAAAATCCTAATGGAATATCTGAACTAACTCCTCCAGGTCGAATATATGCTGCATGCATTCGAGCTCCAGACACTCGCTCATAAAATTCCATCAATTTTTCTCGCTCTTCAAATGCCCACATAAATGGAGTCATAGCTCCAACGTCCATTGCATGACACCCTACTGCAAGTAAATGGTTTAATATTCGAGTTATTTCTGCAAATAACACTCGTAGAATCTGAGCTCGTCGTGGAATTTGAATATTTCCAATCTTTTCAACAGCCAAAGAATAGGTATGTTCTTGAGCCATCATCGACACATAATCTAACCGATCAAAATAAGGTAACGCTTGTAAATAAGTTTTATATTCAATTAGCTTTTCAGTTCCTCTATGTAATAAACCAATATGTGGATCTGCTCGTTCAATAATTTCACCATCTAATTCTAAAATTAATCGTAATACTCCATGAGCAGCTGGATGTTGAGGACCGAAATTGATCGTAAAATTTTTTAATTCTCGATTTAATTCTTTTTTCTTTAAAATCATAAAGTTTTTATATTATTTATAGTTTACCAAGGAGTTTCAAAATTAAAATATCGAAAATCTTGAGTTAATTCAAGAGGTTCAACAACAATTCTTTTTTTATTTTGATTATATCTTAATTCGACATACCCTGATAATGGAAAATCTTTTCGCATTGGATAACCCTCAAAACCGTAATCAGTCAAAATTCGTCTTAAATCTGGATGTTTATTAAAATATATACCATATAAATCCCAAATTTCTCGTTCCCACCAATTAGCATTTTGAAAAATTTCTACTATTGAATCAACCGAAGTTGTTTCATTAATAAAAACTTTTATTCGTATTCGTGCATTGTACGTAATACTTAATAAATCATACACAACCCCGAAACGGTATCGTGAATGTAATAAATCAACCCCCGAAATACATGAAAGTAAATTATATTGATAATTTGTGTGAAGCTTTAAACAATTTAAAGCAACTAATAATTTTTTATAAGAAACAATAAAACATTGTTCATCACAAATAGATAATGAAGAAAGTATTGGAACAATATTCCCCACCGATTTAAAAAATTTTATTTTCATATTTTTTTATTAAATAAATTAAAATTGTGTTCCATAAACCACAATATATTGACATACTAAAAATAAAATATTTGGATAAAAGAATAATACCATTAAAAAAAATAAACAAATTGAAAACAATAAATAAATAGAATCTAATGAAGTATTAAAAAAAATTATTTGAAATGTTCCCTTATTTTTTTCAATTTTTCGAGGTTCAAAAAACATTATTTTAACAATTCGTATATAATAAAATACTGAAATTGAACTTAAAATTATTAAAAATATAGCTGGAATAACAAATGCAGAATCAATTAAATCAAATAAAATCAAAATTTTTGCTAAAAATCCTGTTAATGGAGGAATTCCTGCTATTGAAAATAAAATTACAATAAAAGAAAATGCCCATAATGAATTTGATTTATAAAAATTTGCCATATTTGAAATAAATAATGAATTAGCCATTCGAGAATAAAATGAAGTAATTTGTGATTGAAAAAAATAAAACATTGTAAAATGACCCCAAATTAAAATTGATGTTAAAATATAAATTAAAAGAAAAAAATAAACAGAAACAAAACCACCTAATGTATTTAATGATAAACCTATTACTAAAAAACCTATTTGTGCAATAGAGCTATAAATAATAAGTCTTTTTAACCGTTTTTGACTTAAAGCAAAAAAAGTTCCAATAAACGTTGACAAAATAGCAAAAATAATTAAAATATTTTGCATATCAAAAAATACTAAATTAATTGAACTAATCCATTTTGTAAAAAAGTAGAAAATAGATAACTTAGGAATAATAGAAAAAATTACTGTCGAACTTAATGGTGCACCTTCGTAAACATCAGGTGCCCAAAAATGAAACGGTGCACAAGCTATTTTAAAAAGTAAAGTTGCAGTTATAAAAATTATTCCAATTAAAATTATATATCTTAAATCACTATTAAAAGTTGAAAACGGAAAAGCTAATAATAAATTTAAACTAGTTAAATTTAAGGTTCCTAAACATCCATAAATTAAAGAAGCTCCAAATAGAAAAAAAACTGAAATAAAAGAACCAAGAATAAAATATTTTAAACCTGCTTCGGTTGAAAATGCGGAATCTTTTTTAAACGTTGCTAGTACATAAAAGCATAAAGCTTGCATTTCAATTAATAAATATAAAGAAATCAGATCCGAAGAACTTATTAATAATAATAGTGAAAAAATTGATAATAAAAATAAATTAAAATATTCAAAAAAATTTAATTTTTGTAAAGTAAACGATTGTAATAAAATACCTAAAATCGCTAAACTTACTCCAACCACCAAAATTTTACAAAGAATTGCACTTTTATCATTTAAGAATAAAAAATTCGAAAAAAAACCTTCAATTTTAACATTAAAAAATAAAAAAAGTAAACAAAACAAAATAAAAAAGGTTTGTGTTACAGTTTCACGATCAATAATAGGAAAATTAAATTTCCAACTATTAATAATTCTTGCATTAAATATTAATTGGAATAAAATAGATAAGGAAAGAAAAATTTCTGGAATAAATGATTTAAAAATAATTAGATCCATAAACTAAATTTTTAAAAATTTTTACTGTCCTCTGTGAGAATTGAACTCACACTCTTGCCGTGAAAAGGCAAAGTCCTAACCATTAGACTAAGAAGACATTAAATTTAAAACAAAGTAATAATATTTTATTTTAAAGCAATTAATTTTAAACGAATAATAAAATTAATATATATTTTTTCAAAATTAACTATATAAAACAAAAATGCAGATAACTGCCTAAAAAATAAAAAATTAATTTTTATCAATGATGGAAATACATTTTCATGTTTTGAAATAGTTAACAAATATTTTTGCAAATTAATAAATAAAGAAAATGTTAATAATCGTAAAAAATATTTCATTTTTTCTTTTTTATTAAAAATTTTATTTTTATTTAATAAAATAGCTTTTTTTACTAATTTATGACTTTTGTAAGTTTTACTAATTGTATTATTAATAGATTTAATATTATTTTCAATAATATAAAATTGTTGATCTTTAAAAAAATTTGATACTAAATAAAATTCTAATAATGATTTTTTTTTTTTTAATGACAACTTTTCTAAATTATAATTTTTAAATCTTACGCGATTTAGAAAATAATTTTTTTTTCTTTCTATTATTCGAAAATTTTGATTTTTTCAGTTTAATAACACTAAAATTTGTACATAAAAAAACAAAATTTAAACAATTTTTAAGAGACCACGTTTTTCTTGCACTTATTTTAGAAAATTGAAGATTATAATTTGGAAAAAGAGTAACTTTAATCTTATAAAATGGAAGTTTAAAAGATAAATATTTTCTAATTTCATGTTTTTTTGATATTAAAAAACTTGAAGTAGCTAAACTTAAATCTGATGTTTGATTTAAGCGTCCTTTTAATAATCGTTTAAAAAGAAATGAAGTATGGCTTTGAGGAATAAATCCTTTAATTCCAATTGAAAACGCAACAAAACCACCCTTAATAGGATTCAAAAAAAACATTTGCTTTTTAACTTGTGCTCGATTTTTTTTTTGTAAAATTTGAAAAGTATTATATAATTTTAAACTTAAAGTTGAATTATAAGAATTAGAAAAATTTAAAAAAGAATTAATTTTAAATTTTTTATTTAAATTATGTTTAAAAAGAAAACGCTGGGTATAAAATGAAAATCCAATAGGTAAAGGATTTTTTATCAAAATATTAGTAAGCGATGCATAATTATCAACTTGCTTAATATTAGATAAAACATTTTTACGCACAAAATGTTTTCCATAAATATATTGACTTAATATTTTTTTTTCAAAAAATATTTGATTTTCAACATTTGAATAAAAATTTTTATTTGACATAAAAGTTAATTTAAAAGAATTTTAGTTTTTATTGGAAGACGAAATTGGGCTGCCTGCATTGCTTTTAAACCAATAACTGGATTAGATGTTTCAATCTGACATAAAACAATTCCACTTTTCACTTTAAAAATCCAATGACTAACATTTCCTTTTCCTTTACCCATTCGTACTTCAACTGGTTTTTTACTAATTGGTGTAGAAGGAAAAATATTAATAATTACCCGACCCGCTTTTTTAATAATTTTTTGAATTGATTGTCGCATTGATTCGATTTGTTTTGAATTTAAACGCCCAGAACCTTGTGATTTCAAACAAATACTACCCAAATTAAATTTATTTAAATTATAAACATTTGTAATACGGTTAAAATTTTTACCTTTTTGTTGTTTTTTATATTTTGTTTTTTTTGGAATAAACATCATATTTTTAATTATTATCGATGTACCCACATTTTAAAACCAAAAGCTCCATAACGTGTATAAACATGAATTTTATTATATTCAATATTAGCGGTTATTGTTTGAATAGGAACAGATCCAACTAAAACACGTGTAGAATTTGCTCTTAATTTCCCTTGAATTTTACCATTTATTACAAATTTTACTCCTTTTAGACATTTAATCTTATTATTTAAAAAATTTGAAAATAAAAATTTTAAAAAAAAAATAAATCTTGTATGAGATTTTTTTTGTAATAAACAAAATATTTGGCCTAAAAAATGCAAATATACTTTAACATTAACTTTAGCATTTAGAAAAAGTGAAGTAATTTTTAAAAAATCAATAAATAAATTAAATCTTCGCAAAAATAAAACATTTATAA
>JACKZZ010023063.1_pt1 | contig 16050 bp, 11 predicted proteins | sample 8027871 | NCBI WGS metagenome assembly JACKZZ01 (sample SAMN15724774, study PRJNA655200) | protist metagenome | isolation source: fluorescence activated cell sorting (FACS) single amplified genomes of... | place: USA: West Boothbay Harbor, Gulf of Maine | collected 2000-07-19
TATCTTTCCACTAAATATTGCCATAATTACCTCTTTCGTTTTTTATATATTCAATTAAGTCGGTTTTAGCAGACCAACCTAAATCTTTTAAAACTTGAATACTTGCTTTATTATTCTTTCTTTCAAACACTGTACCCATTCTTTTATCTTCAATAGTCATATTTAGTTTGTCTAAAAGATCGAGTAAATTAATTGAACTTCCTGTACCTATTTCTATAACTTTATTATTAACATCATTTTTAATTAAAATTTTTATAGCAATCATTAAATCTTCTACGTGAATAAAATCTCTAAAATGATCTACATTAATATAACTTACATCATTTTTAATTAATTTAGGTATTAACATATTTTCTCTACCACCAGGTCCATAAACAGTTGTAAATCTCATACCTAAACTATTTTCAGGCGCAATTTGTTCCATATAAAATTTACTCATTGCATAAGGATTACGCCAAGGTTCGTTTGCTGTGCTTGAACTAGCATATAGAATTTTTTTATCTTTAAACTTTTCAAAAATTCTATGACTACCTATAACATTGTTTGTCCAATAATCAACTGGATTATCTAAACTTTGTCTAACACCTGATAGACCTGCTAAATGAATAACTAAATCAACATCATAATCTAAATCGCAATTTATTAGATCATTGCCTAATTTTTTGTCCAAACAAATAAGTTGATGTTCGTCTTTAAGAAAAGATTGTAAGTTTTTACCTATAAATCCTTCACTACCTGTTAATAAAATTTTCATTGTTGTACATAATTAAGATTTATTGATATATAAGTTGTAAGTGTTTATTGTTGTTGGTGTTCCGTCTGGAAACTCTTGTGCTCTATAATCATCTGCGTTAACAAAACGTGTTTGATAATTACCAGAACCATTTAATTTTGTATCTACTATAGCAGTACCTCTTGTGTTACCTGAACCTGAAGTACCTATCGAATAAGATATTGTATAACCGTCAGTTGATGAGGCAGCAGTATATCTTATCCATTCTTGTAATAGTGATTCAAATACTGTTGCGTCATATTCTTGTAAATGATTTGAAGCGTTAATATAAAAAGGAACTGTATAAGAAGTATCCGATCCATTAATACTATGTAAATAATAACTTGTTATTGTAGTTGGTTGGTCTAAAGTTTCACTAATACCACCAGCAGTATAAAGTGTAGTATCTGCTCTTGTATCTGAATAAATCGGTGTAGCAGAAACATTTGTTGCACCCGCTAATGATGTTGATGTTGATATTGTATAAGTTCCAGCTTGTTGAGTTGTAGTTGTAGCAGCACTTAATAAATCTATTGCAGGGTGTAAAAACGTATCTTTAACATCTTGTAAAGACATTGCTTGAATATGTCCACCTGATGTGTAATACACAGGCCAAGTTTTGCCGGTATCACTTGTTGGAGTTATACTTGCATTTGTATTATTTAATCTATCGTAAGAAACTGTAACTGTTGAAGGTTCTGCTGTTGTTGCCTCACTAGGAAATGCTGTTGCACTTGTAGAAGCTGCACCTGCCTGTAATCTTGTATCTGATATGGCTGATAAATTACCACCTGATCCAACTACAGATAATGCAACACTAGGATTCAGTGAATATTGATATACAATTTGATCTATAATTTGATTGACTTCCGTTGAAGTCATTTGTTTTAGATTTCCACTATCGTTTTTTAAAGGTATTCTTACTGTCATAATATATTCTTTCTCATATACTTATATGACTTTTAATTATGCACCAGCACCAAAAATTGTTTTTAATACTGTTCCTGATGAGTTTAATATTTGTAAATTAACAACTGATTTTAATTGATCTTGTCCAACTACACCAGAACTACTTGTTGTTATTAATGTTCCTGTTTCATTTGGAATTGTAATTGTTCTATCAGCAGTTGGATCAACAACAGTTAAAGTTGTTTCAAAACCATCAGCAGTAGAACCTTCAAAAATAACATCACCTTCAAAAGTAGGTATGGCATCAAATATTAAAAATCTATCACCTCTTGTTGATTGTATTCTAGGGAAACCAGATGTTTCATCAATATTTAATAATCCTGTTGTTGTTTCAAATGAATTTGCTCTAAATGTATCATTAATATTAATTCTTGTTGAATCAGTCGATCTAATTGTATTACCACTAATTTCGATTGTTCCTAAAGTATGTGTTGACCCTGAAGCAGTTAGATTATTTGTGATTGTAACATCATTAGGTAAACCGATAGTCAATGTATCAGTAGCAGAAACTACTGCTTCAATTTCATTTGACGTACCTAATACAGTTAAAGTATCACCACCACCTATTATTTGTCCAGTAGATGAACTATCTCTAATAGTAAACCCAGCTGTACTAGTAGCAACGCTAAGTGTTTCATTCATTGCATCTACTAAATTGGTAGAACTTAATGAACCATCTAAATTTGCAATATCACCAAAGTCATTAGCTGCTAAGTCGTTAAACTCAGTTCTAAATGTTTCTAGTGTATCCGTTACTGCTATATTTTTTACTGCCATTTTATTTGTTTACTACTTCCTTTATTAAGTCTTTTATTTCTCTTAATTCTGCCTTTAGATTATTTATCTCTTTTACTGCACTTCTTATCTCATCACCTTGTTTTTCTCTCGCTCTCACTCTTGCCATGTATAATGAATATTCAGTTTGATTATTATTAATGATACCATTTGATCTTGTATCTCGTACTAAACTTTCAAAACCTTCTACTTTTATTCTTGCCATTATACTGCTAATGCTATTGTTCTAAAGTCTTTTAATCTTGCTGGTAACGCTGATACCGTACCAGTAAAGACTACTTTAATTTGGAAAGATGTAAATTCTGGTAACGCACTATCGCTGAATTTGTAATCTTTGAAATCTAAATCTAATACAACATCGCCATTTGATGGATCAACTGTTACATCTGAACTACCATCTGTGTTAAATGGTGTAAATGGTATATCTTCAATTCTTCTTGTTTCTTCACCACCTGATAATCTAAAGAAACATTTAATTGATGAAGTTGATCTTACACTTGCCGCTAATCTTACATCTAACGCTGTTGAAGCATTTGCTAAATTAACTGGTTTAGTAATATAAGCACCAGCAGATGAACCACCTTCTGTCGCTGTATCATCTTCGTAATCAACTGTATTTGTTAATTTTACAATAACTTTTGAACCAGCAGCAGGAGCTGTGTCAAATCTTATAGTTGTTGAAGCAAACATTGTAAAGTCATCAACAGGTTGTAATTTTTTACCATCTTTTTTAACTGATAATAAATGTACACTTGTTGGTGTACCTGATAAAATAAAGTCAGTTGTTGAACCATCTCCTGTAAATGTATCTGTAAATGATACTGTAGGATTATTTAATCTATTTGAAATTGCAAATGCATTAACTCTTTTTAGGTCAATTACTGGTGATAAATTAGCATTTGTAGAACTCATTGTTAAATTCATCACAAAAGATTTAGCACTAGACATTACATCTGATTGGTTAATATCACTTGCCACCATTCTTGGATTATCAAAATAATAGTTATCACCTAATACAATACTTTCTGCTGCTGATGCAACTTGTAAAGTAAATGCAGTTTCTGAACCGTGAACTGATCGACCACTTGTTGTTCTTAATGTTGATGTTAATGTAGTTGCAGGGTGTACAACATTACCAATTTGTGGTTGTAATACATCAAACAATCTATTTTGTGTAGCAGTTACAGTTGAACCACCAACATCACCTGTTGATGTAGCTGTACCTGAAGTTGTAATATCATAACTGTCTAAAGTGATGTTTGAAATACTTGTGTATGTTCCGTTAATGTCACTGTGAGCAATACCATTGTAAGTACCTGAAGCTAGTCCAGCAATTGTTACATTATCTGTAGTAGAGTGCATTCCATGATTTTTGTGGAATACTCTAATTATACCTGAACCATTAAATGTTCTAATTGGATTACTATCTAAAGTTTTTACAGGTAATGAATTATTTGCTAAAGTTAAAGTACCAGATGAAGTTGTATCAAATACAGCTTTCTTCAAAGTAAACTTCATGTCTTCCATTTGTTCTGGTGTCCATGTACGATAGTTAGCAGATTTAAATAATACACCACTTGCTGGTTGTTTAGATACTGTTCTATCTGAATCAATTGTTTTATCACCTAGTCTTGCGATATAAGCTGTGTAGTCAGTTGAGTCTGAATACAATACGATACAATATTCAATACCTTCTTGTAAATAAACAGGACTATCAAAAGTAAATGTTGTTGCTGTTGATCCGTCTGTACTTGTATTTACTGAACTTGGATTTAAATATTTTTGAGCAAAAGGAATAACTTTTTGTCCTGGATAACCATTAACCATATTTCTTATTTCTGCTCTTACTGGAATAGTATCTGATTTAGTAGCAAAGAAAGCATCTAAAGAAGTAATAAACATACCATCTTCTTCATCAATCATAAATGATTGAGCCAATGGATCTCCGCCTCTACCTTGATCATCATTACGGCCACCTTGGTTTCTTTGAGCAATTACTCTACTAGCATTTCTTGTAGTTGATCTTGTAGATGTGACTGAACTTCTAACTGTTCTTGCCTCTCTTGTTGAAACAATCGCCTCTTGTGTTGTTTCTAATAAACCTTTAGCGTCATAATCAGCTTCTCCTGAAGTAGCAACTGCTGTTCTGTCTTCACTATTTGTAGATGAAGCTGTTAATCTGAATATTCTTTTACCTGTTCTCCATCTTGGATTTGATGAAACATTTGGATCAGGAATAGCAAATGTTCCTGTAACAGAGCCATTTGCATCTGTAACTATATTACCACCTAAAGAACCACCATTAGGAGTTATGTAAGAAGATATATCTATATTATCAAAGAAAGGATAAACTCTTGTGTTAGGTCTCATTCCTTGAGCAGTAAATGTAAGTGTTCTACTTCTAATAAATGGAACAAAAGCAACTGATACAACTCTATTACCTAAACTTTGTCTTACTGTTTGTGGTACGATAGTTGTTCTAACACCAGCTCTTGTTTGTACTACATCTCTACTAGTTGTTTGTACTAAACTATTGCCTTGCCATCTATTACTTGTTCTAGGATTACCTGACCATTGATCTTGCCATTCATTCCATTCTGTACCAACTGGTATTTCTTGTGAAGTATTAGATAATCCACGTTCTCTTAATAGATTATCAAAAGTACCATTTACATTAACAACTAATTCTGGAGCCACTCTTGTTTCTTTCCATTCATCAACTGGTGGATCTAAAGTAATATCACCAATCCAATCAAATACTAAAAATGGATTTAAGTTTTCTGTTTTAGTAGCATATGGTTGTTGTAAGTATGTCGCTTCTGTATATGGTAAAGTAATTAAGTCACCTGTTTTAGCATAGTTAGCTGCTGTTCTATCAGCGGCCAATATAGAAGTTAAGTCATCATCAACTTCGGTTAATTCTATAACATCTTCATTAAATGGTGTTCTTGCCTCACCTCTTGCTCTATCAATAGATAGTTTGTAATCATTATTTCCTACATCACCAACATTGTGACCTGTAAAATTATCTACAACAAAACCATTTTTAAATCTGTCAAAACCGTCAGCGTCTTGTATTTGTAAACTTTGAGCATCAGCTTCTAATAAAGAAAGTTGTGTGTAATATTCTATATTTTTAATTCTATTTTCTAAACGACCAATATCTCTCATTGTATATCTACTATTATCTTCTTTATCAATAATAACTTCATCTGTATTAAGAGTATAACTTGGTATAGTTAAAGTTGCCAATAATAAGTGGCCATCCAAATTACCTGGTTCTAAAGGATTAAGAGCAGAAGCTCCTTTTAATACTTTTAATTCACCCTCTCTTGTAATAAAGATTTTATCTATTCTATTTAAATAATATTCAAAGTCTGTTGTGGCATCTGAATTAAATTGTAATGGGTCAACTGTTGAAGCACCTGCACCATCAAAACTTCTATCTGAAGAACCTGAATTAATAGTTGAAGCGTCATCAACTCTTGGTCTAAAATCTAAACAATCTCTTAATTCAAATCTGTTACCTGTTGTATCTGAAGTGTAACTTGGTATGTTTTCATAGTCAATAACTCCTGAATATGAATCAACATCAAAGTGATCGCCAGAACCATGAGAAAAGAAATCAAAGTCAACAAGTAATTGTCCTGTTGGTCTGATTGCTCCTGGTTTTAATTTTAATCTTCCTATGTCATAATAGTTATCTCTTTGACCATTATCTAAATCAAAACGACTTGTAATATCTGTATCTGAAATTGTAGCAGCAGCACCAAATCCACCTGACATATAAACATTATTAATTTGATATACGTCAGCTTTACCCAAGCCAATTATACCACTTTCAATAATTGATTGAGATGAAATAGCAACTGTTGAGCCACTGTTTAAAGCTTTACTTTTTGAACTTGATACAGTTGTTCTTTGAACTGTTGCTAAAATCTTTAATTTATGTCCTTGAAAATTAGCACCTAAATCAAATTTTAAAGTCTTACCTACAGGAGAACCACCTAATTCTAGTATAGGGTCTCCTTCATGGTTGTTACCTGATAAGTTTAGAACATCACCAACAACACCTGTACCACCAGCGCCAGTTGTCATAATTGTAGCTGAGAAATCATCAGAAGCAAAAGCAGCAAATGTTTCATTTGTACCTGCTGTAATTGTTTCATCACCATTTGATGATAATGTGATTGTAAATTGTCTTCGTACATTGTAACTTGTATCTGAAGCACCACCATTCGCAGTTGTCTTTAAAGTTTTAACTGTAGTGTGTGGTAAATTAAATATTGAAATATTATTTTCTGGATTTGTAAGTTTAGCTCTTTTAATTGTTAAAACAGAAGCAGTAGTTACATCTGAGCCACCTACATTAGCTGTTAATTCTAATTCTGTTTGAGATACAATATATTTTACTATACCTGTTACACTAGAACCTGCGTCATTTGTAAATGAAATTGAATCGCCTATTTTAATATCTGTTGTAAAGTTTGTACCTTTACCTTGTAAAGTAGCGTCTGAATTAGCAATAGATACGTTTCCTATAATTGTAGTGTTTGTACCATAAGTTGATGTTAAATCAGCATCCGCTGTGTATGTTGGCGTACCAGCCATACCAATTTGTTTAACTGCTGATATATCTCTTGTTCTTACTGCTTTAAAACCTAAAGCATCTGATTGTAAAGTTAGAGATGAATTAGATGTTTGTCCTGTTACAACTTCTCCAGCACTAAATGTTCCTTCTACATTTGAAACAACAATTGTTGTATGTTTTAAAGTTGGTGCAGCTGAAAAGGAAGTTACATTAACAGCAGTTGTTCCATCAGAAGCATATAACTCAAAAGTATTTGTTGTTGTATTTCTAGCAGTGTAAACTGTAGCGTCATTTGTCGCTGATGAATCTATTTGCCATGTACCACCTGTTAAATAAACTTGTTGTCCATCATTGATACCATGGTCATTTAAAGTAACAACACCTGGACTAGCAACTGAAATTGAAGTAACTGCTGTATTTTTAGTAGCAGTAATACTTTGAACAACACCAGTAGCCGCTGAAGTAGCACCTGATACAATCTCACCTGTTGTGTAAGACGCTGTACCTAAGGCATTTAAGTGTGTAAACATTTCAATATCAAACAAGTAATGTCTGTATATTGAAGAAGTAGCGTTAATGTCTAAACTTTCTGTAGCAGAAACTGTTTCAAATCCACGAGATTTAGCACGACCAATTTGTGGTACTGTTGTTCCCACAGTATTTTGTTCTGTACCTCTTACACTTGTCGCTGTGTCGTATAGATTAACTGTTTTAAATGCTTCTACATCACCTGATACAAAACCAATATCTGGCGAACCATAAACATTATTTACGTTAATAAAGTTTTTTACATTAAATCTTGTTTTGTGATTATTTGCTGTTTCAAAATCTCTTGCTTTATCTACATCAACAAAAGTTGTTCCTAATCTTTCAGCCTCATAACCTTTTACATATGCTTTGAAAGGAGATAAACCTACTGCTAATTTTGTAGCGTTACCACCATTTCCTGATGTGTATATTCCTCTATTATTACCTGAAACTAAATGTTCTCTAACATCAAAGTCAGGATTAGTTAAAACATAATCACCTGATTCGTCAAATGTTCTACGAGCAAGTGTATCTTCTAATACAGCATATTCTGTATTTCTTACAATACTTTTTATAGTACCATTTTCAACTCTAGCGATTTCATAAAAGTTTTCATCTTCGGTAGAAGCTAAAGTTTTTTTAGCAAGTGTTAATAGGATTTTAAATCTGTGAGCGCCTGGAGCATTAGCATTTGATGAACCAGCAGCGTTGTCGTTTAGTGTTGCATCATCATTAGGAGTTACAAAAGATTCTGTAACTGTAAATCCTATTCTGTATGATGGAGTATTTGTATATTTGTCTAGTATTAAAGTTGAAGTGTCAACTTGTACAAAGAAACCATTGATGTAATATGTACCCGATTGAATAGCAGTAGCTGAACCAGTTGCTGTAGTATCTACAACTGCTGATAAAGAAACACTATCACTGTTCGTACCTGTTAATGTTTCACCATTAGTAAATACTAAATCAGCATTATCAGTTCCTGTTTTATTGTATTTTACATAAAGTGTGTCAGGGTCAGTACCATCTGTTGCTACTGTATTTACAATCTCTGCTGTAACACCCGAACTACCACCAGTTAAAATTGTTCCATTTGTAAATTGTGCTAGTGTATTACCGCTTGCTAAACTTGTTAATTTAACAGCATAGTAACTTGTATCAATAGATACTTGTCCAGGGATAATCATAGCACCTTGTTTGAAAAGATGATCGCCAACTTTTTCAATTTGGTTCTGTAATATTGTTTGTGATTGTGTTAACTCTCTAGCCTGTACTGCGAAAGCTGGTCTAAAAAGAACTCTATGGAACTTCTTACTTTCAACATAGTCATCAAAGTATGGAGAGAGATTAAAATCAGTTGGACTTGGCATTTATTAGAGTATCCTCTGGTTAAAATTCTATAATCAATTTAATATTTTCAGTTTGGTCTGTTGCTCTTGTTATTGGTGCTCTATTCTCTATATAAATTACATCACCTGTATTGTGATCTAATTCTGAATTAGAATAACCAGATGTAAATGATACATTATTAACTGTACCATTTTCTGCTGTATCAACTGAACCAGTAACTGAAGAACTTTGACCTGTTATTGTATTATTCCCTGAGAATGTTGTTAAGTTACCATTACTATCAATACCGGCATCATTATGTCTTGTTTGTATATAATAAAGAATATTATTTGAGCTATCCCATTCTACTACTTTACCTACAGCACCTGTTGTTGCTTGATTGATTTCTTCATCAACTGTATAGTTACCTGATGGTGAACTAATTTTTATAGCTTTAGTTGCTCTTAAAGTAGTTGCAGTTGCAGCAGATCCACCGGAATCAGGATCTCTCAGTAAAACTATTTCTCTAAAATCATTGGTTGCAGTGAAGTCACCTGAATTTGCTGATTCAGTTCCTTCTAAATTTGTATTCATCATTACAAAGAAGGCACCTAGTTCATTTTTAGCATTTGAACCATGACCACCTTTTGGACCAATAATAACATCTAATTCTGCGCCAGACAAACTCGTTGCTCCAGCAGCAACTATTTGTGCATTACTAACGGTACCAAAAGTATATCCTGTACCTGCAGTTGTAACTGTTACTGCTGTCACAACACCTGAAGCAACTGTAACTGAACAAACACCACCAGTACCATCACCTCTAATTGCAATGCCTGTATGAGTGCCGTCTGTTCCACCTGAACCGGCAGTTTTAATTTTGATTATGTCTATTGCACCATCGACAGCAGCAGATATTACATTTGATTGTCCTGTACCAGCATTACTATTTGAAGGTACTGCCATGAAATCTGTAGATAAGAAATTTGTTTGTTCAGCTGCAGATAAAGTGTACATATATTTCCACTTATATCCATCTCCAGTAGTTAACGTAGTAATTGAAGTTCCACTAGGCTCTACTGTTGAATTAGCACCACTATTATTATCTAAACATTTATAAACATTAGAATTTGAATTTAATACATAAAAAGTTGAATCGAATAATGTATTTGCACTACTATTTGATGTAACTCTTGTTGATGTAGAACCAGTTACATATTCACCATAGTCGTGTCTATAATAATCATAAACTGTACCTGTTGTCCAATTTCTTCTTGGTACAACAAATGTTGTATCAGAACTTGTAACTCGTTTTATAGCTAATAGATCATCAAAACTATTAAATTCTGTTGAAACTGAATCTGCAGGTGTTATTGGAGTTGTATCTGTTCCTTCATAATCTGTACGACCATCACCTCTTGTTAATGTTCCCCAACTCTGAGGACGACCAATTCCTAAATAATAAACATTAGGTGAAGCTTCTGAAAAAGATTCACTAAATTGTTCGGCGTTATGTATTCTAAATTTGTTTGTAATAATTGCTGGCATATGTCTATTTATACTTGTTTATAATCCTCTATTATATTTATATCGTAGTTTGATCGAATTTAATAGAATCGCTATCAAATTTTGTGAAAGTTCCACTAAATGTTTGATCTTTATTATATGTTACTTGACTAGGAAAAGTAAAGTTTGTTTTAACTTTTTGACCATCTTCATTTGATGTCATTAAAAATATTCCATTTTGACCATTCAAAGATGAACGAGTCCCTGTAACTAAAATTTCATTTAATGTTTGAAATGTAATACCGCTTTTTCGATTACTAGTTCCAAATACTGTATTAGCAAATCTATTTATCGACCCGAATCTAGGTCCTGCATAAGCAAATCCTTGACGGATATTAACATTATTAATTGTTCTTCTGACCCTACTAACATAACTTATTCCTATTGGTTCTCTACTTAAAGTTAAATCTCTAGTAGTTGAACTAAATGGTGACAATGTACTTGTATCAAAATCTGGATCACCTCCAATATGAGCATTGGCTCTTAATGATGTACCGTCATCTACAGTTCCCAATCTTCTACCAAAAATTGTAGAGAATAAAGTATTAAGAATATTAAATAACGGACTATCAACAGCACCACTAATTGCGCCAGTAATAGGAAATTTAATTCTTGCATCAACTCTATTAGTTATTTCTACTTGTCCTGAAAAATAAAAACCTGATGTGTGTATAGTTTTTTTGAAACTATCTCTCCAATCATTAATTGTTCTTCCAACTTTAATTACATAAGAAAAATCTTGGTAATACAAACTATCTTGTATTCTCATTGAAGTTTCGGAAACCCAACCATCTTGGTTTAAAAAACTACCATTTGTATCTACAATAGAGTCAATTGTAATTGTTGCTGTACTTAAATCATTTTTCTCAACAGTGGCAGTTGCACCACCACTTAAAGTTATTGTTGATTTTTCAGCAAATTGTCCGGATGGACTAGAAACTTTTAATAAGCCTGATGCTGAAGAATAAGACACTACGTTAGCTGTAATTGCTGTAGAAGAAATATCTATTCCTGATACAGTTTCATTTGCCAAGATAGAACCTGATACATTTGAGATAAGTAAATAACTTGGTAATAACAATGTTGGAGGAGATGGTGACTGTTGATATTCAGCACCTGAGTCAATAATCTTCAATCCTAGTACACGACCTATTTCTGTACCATAAGCATAAACTTCAGCATTTGAACCATTTGTATCATCTACGACTACAGATGGTAGTGACTGATAATTATTTCCACTTGATATAATACGTATATCTGTTATTTCACCTGAACCTGTCCCACTTTCTTGTACAATTTTATTTCCTGTATATGAGTCACCTCTAGTAGTTTCATCTTCTAATACAATATGATCTTCTGTAGTTGATGTAGATATTTCCTGTGTTAAACCACCATTTACAACTGATACTTTTGCTCTTGCTGATCCTCCACCCGTACCTGTGTTTGTAAAAACAATATCATCTCCAATTTCATATCCTGAACCAGAATTAGCAATAATAAATTCAGTAATACCTGCACGACCCACAGCGTCAACTTGTACAACTGCTCCTTGACCACCTCCAACAACTGATACCGTATCACCCTCATTATACAAACTACCATCATTTAATAGTGTAGATACACTAGGAATGCCAGTAACTGATGCTTTAATATAAATGTCCTCATTATCATTTTTTGTACCTCTAATAACTTCACTTGTTTGAAAAGTACCTGATATTGTATCTTCATTTAAAATAAATTCCGTAACTTCATTAGCACCAATTTGAAATTTAAATATATCTTCTACGATTGCAGTGGCTCCAGAAATTTCACCTTCAATTGTACGACCAATTAAATCTGATGTATCTCCAGTGGTAACGATTGCTCTTAATATTTTATTTGTATCCCATTTACCATCAGATACTCTTAACATTTGTTCTCTAGGATAGATTGTTTCAGATTTTATTCCAAATAACAATCTAAAAAATAATTCGTGTCCTCTATTTGTTCCTTTTGCTCGATAAAGAGAATTAACATTTTTAATTAATTTTCTTTTATCAATGCCGTTACTTAATGTTTCAGGTAATGTATTTAAAAATTCATTTCTAAACTTTGTTAAAAAATTTGAAATAACTCTATCAGGATCTCTAAAATTTAATAAGTCTTGTATATTGTTTACAGGATTTGGTTTGTAATTATTGATAAGTGCTGTTGCATTTGAACTAGAACCTACAACTTCTTCACCATCTATAAACTTATCTTGTGCTGATATAAAAAGTCTATTATTATCTAAATCTTCAGCAAGTACAGTTGCAGTTGCGTTTGAAGTTTGACCTGTGATAGTTTCACCTCTAGTAAATTTTCCATAAACAGAACTTTCTAAAAGTATTTTATCACCAGCGTCTAGTTGTGTTCTATCTGTATCTAAACGAGAACCATCTAATATTAATTCATTTGTTTGTGCTGTTTCTGTTTCTAATAGAATACCATCTGTTGTTTGAATTGAAGTTACAACTAACTCAGCTGATTCCATAAACGTGTAATACGTTTTTAAAAATTCTAAAAATTTAGGGTGTTGTTCTAATACGAACTCTGGAACCTGTTGATTAACCAGGTTAGATATTTTGTCTGTGAACTTTGCCATTAGTAGTTAGATGTTGTTGTGTATCCTACACCAGCGTCAGCAGAACCACCAACAAATGTATCTGCCTCTACTGTAATTGATGAATTTGCTGTATCAATATCTAAAATTTGATCTCTTACAGGAACAATGTCAAAAGATGCTGGTTCTACAGTTACTTCAATTGCAGTTGAAGAAGCGCTTCGTATATTTTCTACTGACGCAACTGTCAATGAATTAATAGTGATTTGACCTGTAGTATAATCTACTGTTCCTTGTGTATTATTAACATAATTTCTTACGGAACCTGTGAAGTAATATCTTCTTATATTTCCATTTCCATCATCATCTAGGTAATAAACATTAGTATCATTTGGTACTTTGAAACCTGATGTAGCAATTACTCCACCACTAGCAGCTTTGTGTCCAGCATGCGGATTGAATATACCATTTCTAAAATAAACGTCATATCTTGTAGATGAACTTAATGTAGGTGTAAATGTTTTTCTAATTAATAAACTTGTAACGTTTGATAAGATACTTGTATCTACATCATCAATTAAACCTGTAACTTTTGAATGTCTAAACACTCCATCAAATTTTTGTAGTGTATCTGTATTGTAATTTGAAATTGATGTTGTAATTTCTGACTTTAATGTATCCGCTGTTTTTGTAGTTGCTTTTTCATCAAACTTAATATTTGAAGTTAATATAATGGAAGTTGTTTCTGGATCAACAATTTCTGGTCTCACAGAAGCAACATTAAATCTTTTTAATTGAGTTATTATTGATTGTTTAGTTTTATCTGTTAAAGTAGAACCTGACGCTGCTTTAATCGCAATCTTTACTACACCATAAACAGGTGTTTCATCATCTTCTCCACCCCATGCTGAAACTGATTGAGCATTTGGATATAACTGTAATATTTTTGTTTCATAATCACTTGTAGTTACAGCTCTATCTTGTGCCGAGTATTGTAGTGGAGCATTATATCTTATAGACTCTTTTGTTTGAGCTTCTGCACCACCTTGAGCACTTGAATTAGTAGTAATAGCGACATTTGAAAAACCACCAACTGTTCCTGATAGTGTAAATGTAGAAGCTCCATTTGCTTCAGCTTTATTTGACACAACATACTCTAGTATAACTATATTACCATCTGCTAATGATTTACCAATAACACCATCTCCAAAATAAACTTCAAATTTACCATCTTCACCTTCTTGTAAAAAGAAAACTTTGGAGGTTGTATCTAAACTTGTAATACCTGATGCCAACGTGTATGTTGATGTTGTCGTATCTGATATAGAATTTTGAACTTGAACTTTCAATGTTGATGTATCAGCATTAACACTTGGAATGATAAATCTCTGATCTGGATCAGAACTATCTACAGTGTATTTAAAGTTAACTAGTGTTCCTTCATAAATTGCTATATTTGAAAATCTATAAACACCTGAACTTGGTGTAATTGTATGAGCAGTATTTGTTATAAACTGATAAGATGTGCCATCAACTGAAGTTGTGAATGTTGTACCTTTTGCCATTGTGATTGAAGCACCTGAAGCATTATTTACTAAAATATTAATATCTGCTGTTGGTGCTTTAGGTGATGTTGGAGTATAACCTAACATCTTAGCTAATGACACAATATTTTTTCTAATGTCAGCGCTGTCTAAGTACATTTCATTTGCTAACATATTAGCATTGAAACCTAGGTAATGAGTATTGTAAGCAAGTACATCTAATAGAACAGCAAAACCAGAACCTTCAAAGTCATAATCTTGGAACTCTGATTGATTTTGTAAAAATGTTTTTAAATTTGATTTTATATTATCAAAATCTAATTCTGAAACTTCTAATTTGTTACTTGCCATATTATCTTAATCTTTCTAAAAATGTTTCAACTGTAACTGGACTACTAATTCCAATTACATAAAATTTAATTTCTAATTGGTATCTATTGCCATCTATATCAGGTCTTGCTATAATTTGTGTTAACTTAATTCTTGGTTCAAAGTTATTTAAAACTTCTTCTACTTTTCTTTGTAAGTTAAGAGCTGTCAATGGTGTAACAGGTTCAAATAAAAGTGCTCTTACGTTTCCACCAAGTTCAGGGTGAAAAGGTCTTTCAAAGTGATTAGTTTGAATTAAATTTCTAACACTTCTTTTAACTGCTTCTACGTCAGTTAACTTATTAACATCATTAGTTACAGTATTTCTACCAAAATCCAAATCCAAGTCTTTGTATATTCGACTTGCTCTTTTAGAATTGTTAGATAGATTTTCTACACTATAACTAGGCATACCAATATTTATACACTAACCAGCGAAAATATTAGAAGAACCACTAGTCATTGCGCCACTATCTGCACTATCCCCAATTCTTGCTATAAAAGCCCCTGCAACTCTAACTGTTGAAGAACCAACGTTTACATTAGCAACATGATTAGGACTAGGTGGACTTGGTGGGTTGGGGTGGGCGACTGTTGGGTCACCCACTCTTGCAATTAGTATACCATTTGCTCTTACTGTAGATTGTCCGGGAGTATCTAGTGTTGTTGTACTTGTACAAATATGACCTGTACTTAAACTATCTCCTTGTCTACAGATTGCTGGCATTATCTTCCTTGTGAGTTGTAAACTTTGAACGATCTTTTACGAGATTTGTTCATTGATGATTTTTTTACTCTTTTACTTGTGCCTTGTGATGTCTTTTTTGGCATTCTTTCGTGTGCCACAAAGTTTTTTGCTAATTTAGCCATTATCTACCTGCTTCTCTGGCTGCTTTTAAAGCTGCTCTTTTCTTTTCTAATATTGCTGCCTGTCTTATCTTTCTTCCCATAGGAATTTCTATGGATTGACTAATATTTTTACCTTTTTTAGTGATATATTCAACAC
>JACKZZ010009240.1_pt1 | contig 16047 bp, 22 predicted proteins | sample 8027871 | NCBI WGS metagenome assembly JACKZZ01 (sample SAMN15724774, study PRJNA655200) | protist metagenome | isolation source: fluorescence activated cell sorting (FACS) single amplified genomes of... | place: USA: West Boothbay Harbor, Gulf of Maine | collected 2000-07-19
GATTATCTATGTTTTGTTTGACTTCTTTAGTGGGGTATGGGTTTTTAATGGGTTCTAAATCATGTATATCCATAATTGCTATACAAACTTTTTTTCCTGTATCCAACCTTTGTTGTATTAACCATTTATGGCCCTCATGAAAAGGTTGATATCTCCCTATGAATAATGAGTATCTACTATTATACATTATTTTAAATATTTATTGTTTAATAATTTAACATTAGTTTCATTATAGTGGTCTGTCATAAATTCAAACCCAAAATAGTCTATGTCTTTTTTCCATCTAGTTTTTACATATTCTATGGATTTTGGGATGAAATATTTACTATAATCTAAAGGGATTGAGCTTTTTCGGAAACCATAAGCTTCAGGATATTGATATGTATTTTCACGGTGACCACCCCATTCTAATTTATTAGGTTTAGGGATATTTAATATTTTTACTACTTCATCCCAATCTTCTTTAAAATGTTCAAATCTAATGATATAATCCATATCTATCTTACCATCAATAGTTAACCAATCATATTGATTCATATCATGATAATCCCCACAAGGGGGTTTATTCATTTTAAAATTTTTTAACCAGATGTATAAATTTTCTTGTGAGAAATCCGGATTAACACCATAACTTCCTGCCTTTCTTCTTGTATGCTCATACGAACCTACTTTTTTTCCCCATGGGCTACGAACTATTGTAAATTTGAAATAACTATTCCATATTTCATCTCCCACAAAAGATTTTACCATTTCGGCCGTGTGGTGAATTCCCCCCGAAGGTAGATTATCTGGGTCAATGTTAGGATTATAATTATCAAATGAAGGCCATATTGCTCCTCCTGCTGTTTTATGAATGTGCATGAAAATACACTTATATTTGTGGTTTATCATGATTTTAATTCGTTTAGCATTTCTTTTTTGTATTTATACCATAACTTTGTGACAGGATTTGAATCTTCATTATCTTGCCAAGGTTTTGGATAGGGAGGTCTTACTCTATTATTTTTATCAGGTAAAGCTCCTGCCCAATGGATTATCTTAGTCTCTCCTTTAATATCATATCCTTGTGTAATACGTGATAAATCAGTATTGGGGGCCACTTTCCAATTATATCCATCAGGTAATAAATTAAATTCTGGAACTACATCATTAATCATATGTTGAGTAAATAACCGTGTAACACCATGTTTATTAATATTATTAACCATTTTATGATAAACAGTATCATCTAACCATTTTTTACCTACAACAAATAACCCACAATTGATATCTTTAGAAGATCCCCCACAACCTGATACCATATCATCAGGAGCGTTTGTTATTCCTTCTGTGATGTCGTTTATGCATAACATATCACAATCAAAAAAAAATACTTTATCATATGTTGTACTTTTAAAACACTCTAAGGATAAAAAAGCGGTTCTATGTTTAGGATATTGCACAGGGGCTTCTAAGTATTCCTTTTTATTTATATCTTCAAACTCTATATGTGGGATAAGTTTTTTTTAATCTATTTTGATTTTCTTGAGAGATACCTGCTATAGTAGTGCTGTGCATTATTCTTATAGGGTATTCCATAAAATCTTTTACATTCTTTTTCATAGAATATAACATTACTAGAGCTCCATCTATAAAATTATCATCTAAATGTGTTATAAATAATATATTTTTCATATTTTATTTATTTAAATAGGTTTCAGTTTCGGTTTGTGTATGAATAAAAATTTCTTCTTTAGGTATAGCACATACTATATCCTTACCCCAAAGGCGTACTCCATTAGGTTCATGATATATGTCTTCAAAATGATGGGGTAGATTAAGAGGAAATCTTCGTGCGTTATAAGATATTAAATTCTCTAATTTTCCAATTAACATTTCAGTTTTATATAATGCATCTACCGATAAAGAAGAGCCGGGAGAGTCGGAAGCTTTATATTTCCATAATAAATTTCCTTCTTTATATCCCCCTAAATATTCTTGTTTATTATATTTCCATAATCTCCCTAAAGGCATATATGATATATTATTATGGATAACTTCTTCCATTATATTCTTCCAATATTTATAATCCATTTTATATTCAAAGTCTTCACACAAAATAAGAGTATATGGAGTCGTTACTTCTTTTAAAATGGATAAAGTAACTAAACCCCAATCAGATTCTAGGTTATTATAAAAATTCAAATCAATTATATTATCCTTATATATTTTATGTACTTCATCTAAGTTTTTTGAAGTATTATAATTTATATAGAATGTAGAATCTTTAAAAATTTTTCCCATATGGGGGGTTTCGTTTTTTAAAACTTTTAACCTCTCAGGTTTGGTACATATAAAATTTTGAACTATACTAACCATTATTTTTTGCCTTTATGTTTACCCATATGTAAAAAATGTTTATTTGCTCTTGAATCCCCATTAAAATATACAAAAGGGGTGTTAGTTTTCCACATAGAATAATTAAAACTTAATTGATCTCTTTTACTTCCATATTTAATTTCTTCCCACCATCGCTCCATAGCTTTAATACAATCCTTTGAATTATGTCTTCTTAAGAGTTGCATAGTAACTGCCAAACTATTGTTATGGGGGTAGTTCTCATTTATATATCTTTCCATTTGTTTTTTAATAATATCTGGGTCGTCTTTATAATTCCCGTTTTTTTGCCCAAAGTAGAAAATAGTTTCAGCTTCTTTATAAACACAATCACGAGGATCTAAAACGTTTTGATTGTGGTCATGAACTGCTAAATTAGTATTATTTAAATAAATATCAATTAGTTCATTTATGTTATTACGGATTAAAATATTACCATCTACCCACAAACTGTAGTCATAATTAGGAAACCATCTATGGGGTAAGACTTTATGCCTTCTAGCGTTTCTAGTAGAATCTTCGTAAATAGCTGGGACTTGTTTTATATCCCAAATATTGGATTTAATATTACTATCTGTAAAACAAATAAAATCCCACCCTTTTGGTTTATATTCAGGGTCAGGTAATTGATCATACCCCCCAAATATAGCTGTGTATATTACTTTATTATTCATAGGTAAATTTCTCCTTTTATAAAATTATGTCCTAAGGGGAATTGTCTTTGTGACTCATATACTGTGGAATATCTTGAAACTAAATGATTAGTTCCACATTGATTTCCTATATTTAGTTTGGCTTTAGATTTAATATATAATTGGGTTCTTAAGTTTATGTGCCTTAAGTTTAAAGCTTTATTAATGAAATTAAAAGGAGTATCTTTTAATGGTTTATATGACCAATAAAAATAGGGGATAGGATTATGTTTTAAAATTTTTGATATATTTTTAACATCTCTTTCATATGAGGTTTGGTCATATTTTCCTAATTGGGTTCCAAATCTATTAGAAATTAATAGACAACCAAAATCCCCTTTACAATAATTATTAATTATATAATCACCTAATTCCTTTTCTTCTTTAGACCAATATATTTCAGGTTGTGGATCCTTATATTCATCTTCTTTAAATTGCCAAAATTTTAACATTTGATTTATTAAAGGAATATCTGGATTATCTTTATCATATATTCTATATTGATCGTGGAAAATTTCTCCTTTTATTTCGTCTTTAAACTCATCTACATAAGGATTGTTTTTAAATATATCATACATTATATTTGTATCTATATTAAATAAATTCTTTACTAGTTTTTTAGATGGAATGTAAACTTTACATTTTGGGTATTTTTGTTTTAATAATCTAGGCATAGCCGAAATTATTCCCCAATCTCCTATTCCCCAAGCTGTTCTAAATATTGTAAGTTCTTGTTGTTCTAAATATCCATCAGGTATTCTTAGTCCTTCAGCTTCTTCAAAACCTAATTTTTCTATTTCTTGGATAGGATATAGTTTATTATCTAATATTCTCCAAAAAATCATAATGTGTTGTAAAATTCATTTTGGTGTTCCTGCTTTTCTATAGATTTGGGGTGGTGTAAACAATATTCCTCATTACACGGTAATTTGGATTCACTACTATGTCCTATTAATACTTCATGTACTTTACTTACCCATTTTATTTTTGGGGTGTTTTGGAGTATTCTACATTGATAATCGGGAAAATTTACCCAACCTTTCTCATTAACATTCCACCTCCACTTATTTATATGTTCTGTGGTTAACCCATCAACTAGATTAATTCTTGGAACCCAAAATACTTCGATAGTTGGATTTTGTTTTAGAATTGATGGTAATAAGGAAATGAGATAATCATCTGGGTATTCATCAGCATCTATTTGGAAGATCCAATCTCCTGTGCAATTTTCTTTTAGGTTATTTTTAAAAGAAGCAAAATCGAGATTAAGGGGGAACTCTATAATTTTAACTTGTCCTTCATAATTGGATAATACCTTATATACCTCGGGGGTAGTATTTCCTTGGTCACATTGGATTACAATTTCATCTTCTGGGTTTTTATATTTTAAAATATGACCTATTAATCTATTTAACTCTTCATGTTCATTATGGACTGGTATGGCAAAACTAGTATTCATTTTCTTTTATTTCTTCGAATTCAATTTCTTTTATCTCATTACATAGATAAAATATCCCTTCTTTCTTGAGTGCTGTGTCGCAGTGCCATAACTTTTTAAGTATGGATATATTTTCCTCAATTTTAGGGGTGATCTTTATTGTTCTGTATGAAGAAAATAATCTGTCTCCAAGTTGAATTATGTCATTCTTCATCAAAAATTCCTATTTCTTCGGCGGCGTCCATAAATTCTAGTTTGTTGAATCTTTTGATATTTTGCATATCCATTCTAGATTTATAGAATTTACCTGGATTAGCAGGATCAGGGAATTTTTCTTTTTCTTCTTCAAGGATGGGTATTGCTTTAACAGCAGCCCAATACCAATCTTTAGATCTTTTATTCCATTCAGGAAATACCATTCCACTTTCTTGTAGATTTATAACTTTAGGATACCACGCAAAATTGTCATGGGTTTGTTTTAAATCTTTAATTATTTCAGCTGTGTTTTCGTAGTTTTCTTTTTCAAAATCACTACCATCTACCATCTGATCATTTGTAGTAAAACCACAAGTCCAGCAAAGAGATAAATTTAGAGTGGATGATAGTGGGTTGACTGAACATGCATTTGATTTACAGCAGGGGCAATCTGTTAGTTTGTCTTTCATGATTCCACTTTTTTAAGTTTAGGTAATTTAAGTTTAGGTAATTCTGGTGTTGAATTTCCTCCTATTTTTTTAAGTTTAGGTAATTGAAGAGGAACATTAACCGCTACATTAATTTTATCCATATACCCTTTAAGTACTTCAGTCATTTTATCTTGGCTAAAATTTTCTTTAAGGAATTGGGTTTGTTTACGACTATTTTCAATATATTTTTTATAATGTTTATAAACATTCTTCATTGCTTTGGATGCAACTTCAGTGTTAACATTAAACCATTGATCCTGTTCTATTAGCCATTTATTGGCCGCGGATTTATGAATATTTTTCAATTCCCCTCCTAAAAGTACATTATATTCAGGGCGAATGAAATCAACGTGTCCACTCCAATTAGTTGTTATCACAGGTTTACCTGTGATGGCTTGTTCAAGTAATGGACGACCAAACCCTTCTCCTTTAGTAAAAGATATAAAAGATTTGATCTTAGGATCGTTATTAATTTTATTAAGCTCTTCGTTTGTAAACTCACCATGTAAAATATAGATATTAGGAAGATCATCTGAGGGTTTAAATTTATCCCTAATTCGACGAATATCTTTGAGAATTTCTTCTTTATCTAATAAACTATAGTCTACTTTGTTGGATTTTAAAAGTAATGCTGGTTTGGCTTCTCTACCTTTAAAAGTTTCAAGAAAGGTTCTAATTAAAGTAGCAACATTTTTTCTATCTTCTCCAAAATTACCAGGAAGCCAATGGCCTGTGAATAGGAAACAGAAACTCTCATCTATATTATCAAGTAAATTAGATTTGCCTGGTTCCTTAAAATATACCCCTAAATCTAATCCCTCTAGTAATACTTCTATGGGGCGTTCTAATTTAAATGTTTTTTGTGGTTTTCCTTCTTTATCATTTTGAGTAATTTGAATTTGGCTAAATGTATTTTTTGTAAAATTAGAAGATACTAAATTTAAATCCATTCTATTCATCCCTTCTATAAAATCTGGTGGGGGGCAAGTAGATTCTATACCCGCAGTAATTCCTATACTATATTTTCCTACTTTTTGAAATTCATTGGGAATGGTAATTTGAATCCAAATATCGGGTTGTTGGGTTAAGTTGGGAATAAATCTACTTCTTAGAGGATCATCCTTATCTAAGAATCCCCAAGGGGTATTACCCCATACTTGAGGCAGGATTTGGATTTCCCAATCATTACCTTTTGCTTCTATAAGTGAGTGAACAAAATCACGAGAACGGTGTCCATATCCGCTAAATGTATCTATAGGACAGCTAACTATACAAGTTGGTTTCATGCTAAAACTTTTTTTACTTTTTGTTTAAATTCTGGGGTATATTGGACTGAATTTGGATTATATGTGGTGTGTCCTTCACCAACTTTTTCAATTGTAAATTTTTCAATAGGCACCCATTTTTCAAATAATATATTGATATTATCTATAAAATTCTGACCCATTTCGGATGATGTCATTTTTGACTCTTCGGATAATAACCATTCTCTTCCTTTAAGTCCCCTACGTTGGATTTCTTTCCTTCCTAAATTATAGCAAGAAAGTAAAGCTAGCCCAGCATCTTCAATATCTACTTGGGTGGAATAAATGTATGGGGTTTGTGGGGATCCTTTAAGAGAACGTGTTTTACCAAACATTGGTATTGCCCATTCACCGTGTTTTTTGTAACGGCCATTACTATTTGTTGGAAATTCAGTTGTAAAATCAATCCAATCTCCCTTCTCATCTTCAAAACGCATTTGGTCTTGCATGCCTCCTTGAACAGGAGCAATAATCATATTCCCAGCCATAAGGCCTTCAGTAAGTGATAATCCCCAACCTTCGTTATCAGTCATCATAAACTGAACATCCGATAAATTATAATAATAATTAAGGTGTTTTTCTTCACATTTACCATTAGTAAATTTGATTTTATTTATTTTAGGATCACATATAGTTTCTATTACAGCCGGGATATTTGTTCCATTATTATCTACTTTATCAGTATGTAGGACTAGTAAACAACGTTCTGCTTGTTCTTTAGGAAGTTGATCTGTAAAGATTTTCCACGCAGTAACTACATCACCCGGATTTTTACGGCGGATATTTCTATTATTCCAAAATGCTACGAAATCATATTCTTTGCCTTCAAGAAATTTATCTCTAAATACTTCAAATTCTAAATCATTAGCTATAGGAAAATACTGTTTTTCATTTATACCATGAGGAACATATTGTATTTGCCAATCTTCTTTTGGAAAGTCTCTAAGTACATTTTCAACCAAGTTTTTGGTTTGTTTTGAAATGCAAAGAAGCATATCGTCTGAACGATAGAAATCGCGATTATACATTGGGTAAGGTAAATCATCCCAAATAGTATAAAAAATCATTGGGATTTTAGTGCGGATTTCTTTTTCCATCCTATATAACCAAGTCCAATATCTTGGATCGGTAAAATGTAATATTGCGTCGGGTTTTTCTTGATTTATTAATTGACGCAAAATTTGATCATTTCCATACCCATCAAAAGGGATGACTTTTACATCTGAATCTGTGATCCCTATTATGGAGTTTATTGAGGGGCTTAAATCAAAGGCTTTACCTTGTTCGGGGTGTTTGATTGCTCCTCCTAAATTAACCCAATTAAAATGATGTGCTGTTTTGATGATTATTTCTTTAGCCATGTTTCCTATGCCACTATGTAATCTAATATCGTCGCAAAGGAATAGGATTTTTTTCCTTTGATCTTTTGGTATGTAACCTTTTTTCATGAAGTAAAACTTATTTTATGATTTATAAACCACTACCACTAATGGTTAGGGCAGTATGTGTATGAAGGGATTTTGCGAATTCCTCGCTTGTTAAATAGAGATGTATGCTTCTATTTACTAATTTTTGGAGGTTGAATTTCTTCCTAATTGAAGCTACTTTAAAGTCTTCAAATAATTTTTCTTCTAATTTTACAGATGTTAATTTAAGTGCCATTTTTGTATATGTTTAAATGCGCATATACATATATTAACTAAATTGAAGAATTATTGTTTTTTAGCTCTTCTTGCATGCTTCATTTCTTCAGCTATAATAGGGTCGGTGGGGGGTTCTTTTTCGACTATTTTTTTCTACTTCAACAGGAACCTCTACTATTTTTTTTATTATTTGAACTTCTGGCTTTACCGGAACTTGCTCACCATAAACATTTTTTTTAGTTTTAATTCTTAGTTGTTCAAAGGCAAAGTTGGCTGCAATCACGAGGGCAATAGCTAAGGGATCAAAAACAAATATAATTGTTAAAAGAAGGTAATTTATTATTTTATCCATAGGTTTACCTGTTAGACCTGATAGGTACTTAAGGGGGCCTAATTCACCATTTATATTGGCTTTACTAGTTACTTCTACTATTTCAGTTTCATAATTAAATAATTGCTCATTTAAATTGTCTACTCTAGTATTGATTTCAGTCTGTCGTTCAAGTGCTTGATCAAGTTGTTTTTCTAAGGCCCTACGAGTTGATGATGATGTTGTCGTTATTACATTGCCTAATGTGTCAGTATACTGTATTACATTGTTAGATAAGCCAGACCTCAGATTGCTCACTGCCTGGTTAATAGAGGATTTTTCATCGTGGTATACCGCAAGTTGTTCGCTGATGTTATTTCTTTTGGTTTCAATAAGAGATATTTGAGAGTCTATATTTCCTGATTTTGCTGCTGTTTCTTGGTAAGCAGCTGATAGGAAGCCATAAATCCCCATTGAAGTAATAAGAACTAAAATAAAACAAGAGATTGTTAAATAATACTTTAAAAACCTAGGTATAGTTTTCCTATATTGATAAAGTAAGGATGCTATCACTATTTTAGCCACTTCTAAAGAAGAAGCCATTATAATAACGGCAAAGGCAGCGCCAGCAAATAGTTTACTTAAACCACTTACAGAATAAAAGGCTGCTGATGCTGATACGGCAATTGCGCTTAAAGCTATAAGAAAGGGAAATGCCCTAACTTGTAGCTTTTTTATCACAGAGTTCAGGTTTGTCATTGAATGGACACCATCTACAGGATTTATCTGATGGAGTCTTAGTATACTCCTTCGATTGATACATATCATCCTTAAAACAATCCTCAATAAATGCATGGAGGTCCTGAGTTACCCTATTAATGGTTGTTTTGCCTGAAGAGGGAACATAATATTGGATGCGACTAGCAGACGCTGGGTATTTTGGGTTTTTAGGTATTTTACGCTTTACTATAAAATACTTACAATCAATTTCTTCTACTGGGATATTATATTGTTCTGCAAAGTATTTCTTATATAATACCATTTGGGCCATTTTGATTTTATCTTCTTTATCCCATTTTCCCCAACCTCTAGTTGAAGTTTTAATATCCCAAATACTTACTTTTTTAAGGTCCTCATCATAAAACACTAAATCAAGTTTACCATACAACATAATATTAGGATGGTCTTTATGTGGGGGTGTTAGGATAGGCATTTCTATTCCTAGAAGTCTAGTTCCCTTTTTTGTAAAATGCATTTGCCTCCTTTCAATAAAGAAATCAATAATATTTAACCCATCATTAACAAACTCAGCAATTTCCTTAGGGGTAGAAAAATTACTACCAATTTGTTTTTTATAGTCATTATACATTTTTAAAAAACGTTGCTGAAAGTCCTCATGAATTGGGAATTCATCGGCTGCTTTGATAGATTTATTATACATTAAATCTAAATATTCTTGTAGAGTTTCGTGCATCGCGGATCCAAACGCTAAGTGGATATTTGGTGGTTGTTTTAACTTATCAATGTACATTAACTTCCATTTATGAGGACATGATAACCATAAGGAAAGTTGTGAATATGAAACATGTTTACCCTTTTTTAAAGTCAATTTTAGGGACTACTGTATTTTGTATATTTTCTAATATCATTTGAACTTTCCTTGTTGTACTATTTGTCCAATAATTCCATATACACTAAGATCTTTAAGTGTATCTGCTACTGATTCGCCTACAGTATCAGGTTCTCCTAATACTACTAGATTTTTTAAACGTTGGATTTTATCGTTCATTCTAAACCATAAACCTGTAAGTGATAATTTAATGTCCCCCTCTGTTTCGAGGTTTGTTCCTACATTAATGTTAGAAGAGCCATAATTGCGATGTTTTTTGCAAAATAAAATATATTGCTCCATCATAATTTTTTTATATTCTTTAGTTAGGTCAGGATATTTTTCCTCACACCACTTTACTGCTGCGTCGTCTTCTGGGGTAAATTCTATCATTTTTTTAATAATTTTTTCATTTCACTATCTTGGAGACCTATACTATTAAGTAAAGATTTAATATCCTTTTTATTCATGATGTTTAAGTAATCTTCTGATTGTTTACATGAACATTCAAAATACCCACTTAATAAGGCTAATAACTCTGGTTTATAGGGTTTGTCTTTTTTTCCTTTAATCCATTTTTTAAATCTAAAATTAGTTGGTAACATATCTTGGTAATATTTAAATATTTCAGCCGGGGTTAATTGTCCACTAGTGTATGGTTGGATATTATTTACTATGTTTAAATAATCTGAATTAAAACTAAGGGCACGATTTATTATAAATGTATTCCAACCTTTTTGTTCTTCCTCATTTAGATCTTCCCATTTAACCTTTTTATCATGGACTAATTTTAGAAAATCAAAGGGATTCATCCTTGGGTTGGAAATCTTCGTTAACATGACCACATTTATGACAAGCATAAACGGGGATTGGAATTAATGTTGGTTGTCCTGTTGGGGAGAGCATTGGGGAAAGTTTACGCATAAGGGTAACTTGTATAAAATGCTTACAACTACATTCGTCACAAACTATTGGGGTAGTTTGGGTAATGTCTATATTAAATTGTTGTTGTTGATCCATTATTAATAGTCTTTAGTTGGTTTTTGAGAGCGGATTGTATTATATCTGTTGTATTTTGCATTAAACCACTTGTACCACCCATCAAGTTGATCTTTTCTTTGTACTGTACTGTTCTTACTCATATTTTTAATAATTTATTTAACATTGCAGCTACACAAATTTCTTTATCTACAACAAAGCTATATTCATATTGATATTGGGAGATTATTATTATTGCTTCACCAATGTTTGTAGTGTATTCTTCTACATTATCGTATAAACACCTAAATAATGATTCAAACTGTTGTGCACCACTATCGGCGATTATTTGTCTGATGTCATTTAGTTTAGCTTTATTTTTTAATGCTGCTACAACCTTATTTTCAAAATCAGTATTAACTAAAGATTTAGAATCAAGGATTAATTCTCCCCCCTTTATACTACCCTGTACTGTATTTAAGATTTTGCGAATATCTGGGTAATGGGTTATGATTATTTTTCCTAAGTCTTCTTTAGTATATTTGATTTCTTCTTTATCACATATTTGTAATATGTGTTGTCCTACTTCTTTTTTAGAAGGTGGAATAATTCCAAAGGCCACACAGCGGGATTGTAGGGGACTAATAATACGATCTAAGTAGTTGCATGTAAAAATAAAACGGCAGCTAGTAGAAAATGTTTCAATGACATTTCTAAGGGTCGCTTGAGCTTGAGCCGTAAGATAATCTGCCTCATCTAATATTATTATTTTTAACCCATTAAACCCCATACTTGAAGCAAATGGGATAATTTTATCCCTAATTGTATCTATACCCCTTTCATCAGATGCATTAATATAAAGGTGATCTGATTCTAGTTGCTTGACTATTAGTTTGGCCAGCGAGGTCTTTCCAGTCCCCGCTGGTCCAAATAATAGTAGATTTTGTAGGGTACCCTCGGTTATATATTCTTGAATTTTATCTCTAACATCATTGTCTCCAATAAAATTATCAAGATTGTGGGGTCTGTATTTTTCTACAAATAAATCCATTAAAACATTGGTTGTTCAGATAAACTTTCATTTTCTTTTTTAGGAGTATCTGTGATTACACACTCTGTTGTGAGAAGAATACCTGCAGCTGATGCCGCATTTTCAAGAGCACAGCGTGTAACTTTAGTTGGGTCAATAATACCTTCAGAAAGCATATTTACTTTATTTTCAGTAGCTAAATTCCACCCTAATTCAAAATCACCTTCTACATTTAATGCTGCTAAAGTACACTTTTCATGGCTATAACCTGCATTTGAAAGGATTTGGTAGAATGGTTTGCGAATAGATTTGCGAACAATTTCATAACCCATTTCTTGTGAGGTATTTAATGTATCATTTTCTATTTTTCCTGATGCACAAAGTAAAGCGTGACCTCCTCCTGGAAGGATGCCTTCCTCAATAGCCGCTTTAACAGCATGAACAGCATCATCAACTCTATCTTTACGTTCATTCATTTCAGCTTCAGTATAGGCTCCAACATTAATTACTGCTACACCACCTGCTAATTTCCCTAAACGTTGTTGAAGTTGTTCACGAGCATAATTGCTTTCTGCTTTTTCAATCTGGTCTTTGATTTCACTAAGACGTACTTCAATCGCTTCTTCGGTACCACTTCCATCTACAATTGTAGTTTCTTCTTTAGAAATAGTAACACCTCTAGCATCTCCTAACATATCAAAGGTAACTTTATCAAGTTTCATACCTTTTTGTTTTGAAATAACAGTACCTCCTGTAAGAGCCGCCATATCTTCTAAAATCATAGTACGACGTTCTCCAAAGTCAGGTGCCTTAACAGCAGCACATTTTAAAATACCACGCATTTTATTTACAATCATAGCGGCAAGAGCTTCACCATCAATGTCCTCTGCAACAATTAAAAGGGATTTGTTTTGTTGGCTAACACTTTCAAGTATAGGAAGTAATTCTTTTATAGCACTAATTTTCCCATCATACATTAGAATATATGGTTCATCAAGCTGACATGTCATTGCTCCATTATCTGTGACAAAATAAGGTGATTTATAACCACGATCGAATTGCATTCCTTCTACTACTTCAAGGGTAGTTTCATGAGTTTTACTAGATTCAACAGTGATGACTCCTTCTCTTCCAGCTTTATCAAAAGCAGTGGCTATAAGATTACCTATTTCAGTATCATTGTTAGCTGAGATAGTGGCTACTTGTTTAAATTGATCCTCATTTGAAATATCTTGAGAATTTTCCTTTAAATAAGAAACTACATCTTTTACAGCCTTATCAATTCCCCTTTTTATATCAATAGCATTATTAGATTTATGACTAACAGCCTCTAATGCTTGATTGAAAATTTCTCTTGATAAAACAGTTGCTGTGGTGGTTCCATCCCCTGCTTGTTCAGCTGTTTTAATAGCTGATTGTTTAACAACTTGAGCACCAAGATCTTCAGTTTTGTCTTCAAGTGTAATTTGTTTGACAACAATAACACCATCTTTAGTAGACTGAACTCCCATTCCGTTTCCAGTTACTACATTACGACCATAAGGACCTAATGTACTTGCAACTGCATCTGCTAATTGGTTTACTCCTAATTGAAGTTTGCCTCTTCCTTCTTCTCCAAATTTAATAACTTTACTCATTTTTTTTTAATTTATGATTCCTAAAATTTCTGATTCTGCGGCAAGAACATATTCTTCGCCTTTAAGTTCTACTGTGTTCGCCCCATATTTGGGCATAATAACCTTTTGGCCTATCTCCAAGCGTGTAGGGATTAAATTTCCATTATTATCATAACGGCCAGGTCCTACAGCAAGGACAGTTCCAAAGTCTGGTTTGTCTTTACCCATATCGGGAACAACAATGTTTCCATAGGTAGATTCTTCCTCTTCAATCGGTTTAATTAAAACACGATCAGCTAAGGGTGTAATTGGGGTATTTTTCATTTTATGTATTTTATTGGTTTTGATTTCTTACTAGGTAATAATTAGTTTCTAGGTCTCCAAACTTAAATGCAAAAGTCATTAATCCTTTTGGATTTATTTGTACAAACCCAAGTTCAAAGCGTTTATTATGTTTAAATATCTCTTTTACTAAATCTGAATTGAAGGGAATATTATCTAATTCAATATCACTGCTCCCCTCTACTATACCTATTGCAAATGAAACTGAATTTGTGTTGTTATTTCCAATAGTAAATGTTACTTCCTTTGAAGTAAATCCATCCCTAGTAGAGATATAAAATACTTCTTCACCTACAGCATCTTTTGCCTTGATAAATTTAGTAGTAAATTCTTCATCTAATTCTATTTCTACATTCCCCTCCATTTTATTAATAGTTGGGATATTTGGTATAACTTGTGGGTCAGCTAGATTAAATGAAACATCCATACTAGTATCAGATATAATAAACTTAGATGGAGTGTTACCTTCTTTATTAACATCAAATATTACTTCGTTTTCAAGTATCCCTAATAGTTTACTTAATGTTGAAGTGCTATAAATACCAAATTCACCCACTGGGAATTGGAAGTTTTTAGTAGTTATTTGTCCTACTAAATTTTGGGAGTCATTAATAAATTTAGCACTTAAGGATTCATTATCTGAAACCCATTTAATTCGTTCTATATTACCTCCTAAGTGGTATTTATCTATAAAACTATCTATGATTCTTTTATCTGTCATTAAAATGAGAAAAAATTGTTAACGTGTGTGTTGAGTGTCAAACTACCCCAACTTAAGTCTTGGTAGAATGATTCTAGTTTATTTTTTAATATTGAGTCAAATGCTTTATCTCTATCAACATACATTTCTACGAATGTACGAACACTTTCTGGGAAATCAAAATCTAAGAAACCCATTGTGTCAATTTTATATGGATTATCTTTTAGATAAACCCATTTAATTTTATCCCCCTGTACTATTTGGGAGTGTTGTTTGTCTATTCCTTTAAATTTAAGGAAGTCATTGTAACGGACTGCTGCTTTAACATTTACCGGAGTACCCGTTTTGAGGGTAGTAAATATATTTCCAGCTCCTGGGGGTCGTTCAACGTATTTTTTGATGTCTTTTACTCCGGTGGGTTTGCCTATTAATTCGAGTGGTAATTCGCTTAGGCTATTTTTGAATTCTAAGATTTCAAAATCTATTTCATTTCGTGTAGCACCAAATAGAATCTTATTTAGAATATTATTGAAGAATTTTTTAAATAAAGGTGGAAAGTTAGATTTCATGAAATCAAGTCCTTTAACTTCAATATCTTTTACCTTCATACCCTCTTTCTTTGTAATATATTGGGCATACCTTCTTTTACCTGAGAAAAAACCTGAGCGAATAGTACATTCGGTTTTCATTTCAAGACGGTGTTTCTTAATATTAAAGGCCTCTTTAGCAAGTATATCGTAATATTCCGTAATGAGGTCTTGGTATTTTATAGCTATTTTTTCTAAAAGATCATCCTGTTCTTCTTCTGGTAATTCAGAAAAATTAGGATATAAATGTTTTAAAATAGGTTCAGCATGAAAGTAATTAGAGTCTGTGTCTACATATGTACATAGATTTTTGTCTCCTTCTTTACAAATCCACCAGGGTATTTCTTCTTGATTAATCATAAATTAAAATCTATCGTCTACTCCAGGTGATTTAAATATTCCTTTGTCCTTTTCTCCTCTAGAAGTTACTATAGCTTCTTGAATGGTTATTTCAAAAAGATTTCCTAATATCCTTAGATTTCCACCCTGTTGGAGCATTTTTCTAAAAAAATTAATCTGTTTATCGCTCCATTCTTTGCTAAGGTTTATTATTTCTTCCTTTCTAACATATTCACCATTTAATTTAATAATAATATTACTTCTTATTGATTGTGGGGTAAGTGCCATTATAATTCTAATTTTAATTCGTTTCGTAAAACTTTATTCATATGTGTATTTGCAAATAAAGCAGATTCTTGGATAATTCTCTGGCCACTTAAAGTTATAGCTTCACTAA